>Ga0056107_100183_pt1 | contig 12221 bp, 13 predicted proteins | sample WorMetcrassitun2_FD_77006 | JGI IMG/M metagenome (GOLD analysis project Ga0056107, IMG submission 77006) | Marine gutless worms symbiont microbial communities from Max Planck institute for Marine Microbiology, Germany - Olavius crassitunicatus.2 ...
CCATGGTTTCCCGGATTGCTAGCCTTCACTTTGCACCGACAAGAAGTAATCGTGAGAATCTTTTAAAAGAGGGTGTCACATCTGAAAAGATATTTGTGACGGGCAATACGGTGATCGATGCCCTTTTTTCCGCGTTGAAAAAAATTGATGCAGATACCGTGAATATCCCGGGGCTTTCGGAAAATGTAATTTCTAGCACCCGGCCTCTTATTTTAATCACCGGGCATCGGCGGGAAAGTTTTGGCAAGGACTTTGAGTCTATCTGTCATGCCATATCGAGATTGGGTCAGATTTTTTCCGATACGGATTTCGTTTACCCGGTCCATCTGAATCCACGGGTCCGCGAACCCGTATTCCGGATTCTTAAAGACAACCATTTGGCGAATATCCACATTATTGACCCACTACCATATTTATCCTTTATTGCATTGATGCAACGCGCAAGCCTGATTTTAACCGACTCAGGTGGCCTGCAGGAGGAAGGCATCGGGCTTAAAAAACCGGTTATGGTTATGCGAAATTGCACGGAGCGGCCGGAAGGTATCACCGCAAAAATGGCTGTGATGGTAGGCACTGATTTTGATTCGATTGTTGATCATGTCTCTGATTTTCTCAATCTCGGAGAAGGTTACTTTTTCTCCTATGGCGACAACCCCTATGGTGATGGTCAAGCGTCCGGGCGGATTGTAAATATTTGTAAAAAGTTCATCAGCGCCGGCGTTTTACCGGATGCATGTTGAATAATCATTTTACGCACAGGATTTTTGGGGGTGCCCATCGGCTGTCTGCCAAAATAAAAGCCTCTCCGTTGGTCCAAAGAATCATAACCGGCTCGTTCTGGGCGCTTATCGGTGCGGTGACCTTGCGTGCCAGCCGGCTGATATCGTCTATTCTTGTCGCCCAGTTTCTGGGTAAGACAGGGTTCGGTGAATACGGGATCATTCAAAGCACCATTGGTTTGTTCGGTGCTTTTGCCGGATTTGGAATGGGGGTGACAGCGACCAAATATATTGCCGAATTTCGAGAAAAGCATCCCAGACGCGCCGGGCGCATCATGGGCCTTACCGGGGTGTTTACCGTCTTTACCGGGGGCATCATGTCTTTCGGGCTTTTTCTTTTTGCTCCGCTACTTTCTGCCCATGCCTTGGCTGCCCCCCATTTGAGTGGAACCCTCCGGATCGGGGCACTTTTTCTTTTTCTGACAACCCTAAATGGCGCCCAACAAGGCGCACTTGCAGGATTCGAGGCGTTCAAGTCGATAGCCATAGTCAATTTCCTGGTGGGAGTGTTGTCGTTACCATTGATTATCGGTGGTGTTTATTGGGGGGCGTACAAGGGGCTGTGTGGGGTTAACTCTGAGCGTGGCCATTCATTGGATCCTGAATCATGTGGCGCTGAGGAAAAAATCTTACCAAACGGGTATCCCGTTTGTATTCATGGACGCGTGGCGTGAATGGCCTATTTTATGGAAATTCAGCCTGCCAGCAGTTTTAGCCGGAATCATGGTCGGCCCGGTAAACTGGTACTGCGCAACCTTGCTGGTCAACCAGGAAAACGGTTATGCCCAGATGGGTGCTTACAATGCCGCATTGCAATGGTGTTCTCTCCTGCTGTTCTTGCCCGGCATTTTGGGGCAGGTGATCGTGCCGATTCTTTCCGAACGCCTGGGAAACAAAGACCGGAAGCAATCGTTAAAAGTGCTTTCCATCTCCATTAAAACAAACACGATCATCGTGTGGCCCCTTATTATTCTATTTTCCGTTTTTAGCCGATCGATCATGGGCCTTTACGGCTCCGAATTCGGCGATGAGCGGTTGCTGCTGGTGATCGTGCTGATAACGACGGGGCTGATTGCAATTGCAAATCCTTTGGGAGACTATCTGGTCGCCGGTGGGCGGTTATGGCTCGGTTTTTCCTTGAACCTGGCATGGGGTGTGGCCTTTATCCTTGGCACGATCCTGTGGGTTGGTATCGGAATGGGAGGGATGGGGCTGGCCACTGCGAGGCTGGCTGGCTATCTCATGCATGGTTTTTGGATATGGATGTTAATCTTGTATCTCACTAAAAATGTGACACGTACATCGCAATAATTGGATATGACACCTTCTTTTCAAATACCGGAATTACCAGCACTGCCGGATACGGTTTCAGCAGGGAAAATTTACTTTCAGGATACCGGCCGGCTACGCCACCGAGCTTGTCCCATCTGTAAAAAGGATCACCCGGTTGAAGTTGTAAAACGGCCGGACCAAATAATTATCCATGTATGTGGAAACTGTGGGATGACGTATCTGGCAAAAGTACCCGATGCGGCGCAACTCAATGCATTTTACCATGGGTATGCGAATCGGAAATATCACGCATCAGAACCGAAAACGGTGGGGCTTCGACTTAAAGCCCTGAGAAATCCCCATATCTCAATTTTAGAGCAGACCGGCGGTATTCATGGACAGTCCATTTGCGAGGTCGGGTGCTCTTTTGGGACTTTTCTCGAATATGTGCGTGCAAGAAGGGGATACCCCCATGGCGTGGAAATCGATCAAACCGCCCGGCAGGTGTTGGTTAAAAAAAAGAATACCCGCAAGTGAAATACTACCGGGCCAGATAGACTTTGATGTCATATGCGCATTTGATTTGCTGGAACATCTGGTTGATCCAGGAGAAATGATTCAAACGATATCCGACAACCTTAAACAAGATGGACGGCTTCTGCTATCCGTACCCAACGGCAATGAAATAGAACAAACAGGCCTAACCTGGATCGGGTTCCGGGTAGATCTTGAGCATTTAAACTACTTCCGACTGGAAGATATCACCCGCATACTGGCCCGTTATGATCTCTATGTCGAGCAGTATTGGGAAAAGGGTCAGCCCTATTTACCAAGAACATCCAAAGCCGGAATTTCTGAAAAATTCCGGAACTTTACCCTTTTAAAACGTATTGAAAAAAAGTGGCGGGACTATACTTTTCCGAAGGGAAAATTTCAATTGACGATTCTTGCACGAAAAGCCTGAGTTGCAGATGAACATAAATACTCTATCGTATTGGGAAAAACGGTTTTCATCCTCGGATTGGGAAAAAGGGGGGGCGTGACCAAACCCTAAGTTTTGCTAAAAATTTGGTGGGACAGCTTGACCTTCCTAAAAATTTTGAAGGGACTATTTGCGATTTTGGGTGCGGCTTGGGGGACGCCTTTCCTATTTACCACGCGGCATTTCCCAATGCGAAACTGGTCGGCGTCGATTTTTCACGAAGCGCAATTGAAAAATGTCGGCAACGATATGGGCAGATAGCGGATTTTATCCTGGGCGATCAAGCGGTCGTACCTAAAGTAGATATAATTATTTCTTCCGCCGTTTTTGAGCACCTTACCGACGATATCACGCATGCCAAGTATTTACAGGGCAAGTGTCGGCAACTCTTTATCGCCGTTCCCTATAAAGAAAAACCCCTAGATTATGAACATGTAAATCGATATGACGAACATTATTTCAAAGGTCTTGGACGCTACCGCTGGGTCGTTTACGATTGCCCGGGATGGTCTGAATATGGGTTTCGATTGGTCTGGCAGGTTTACTTAAAGAACCTGATTCGTCCATTCTGTAGCCGGCGGATCAAGTCCCGGAATATGTTTATCCTGTTTCATTTTAATCAATATTGATGATCTTAAGGTAAAACAGGCGCCAGGATGGATCCATGTAGGATTATATGAAAAAACGGGCACTCATATTTTCTCCTAACTTCCCACCTTTTCCAAACGCAGAAGCAATGGTGAGCGGTAAATTCGTTTTGGCATTGATCGATGGGGGGTGGTCTGTAGATGTCGTCTCCCTTTTACACTTGCCGTCTCAAAATGATCCCAACGGAGACAACAGGCTTCCACACTGGGCGGTGCTATGGACACCACTGCAAGCAATAACGCATCAGGTGCCGGTCCCTTCATTTATAGTGCCTGTGGCTTCTCGACGCCATGCATTTATCAAACGGATTGTTGGCCTTACGGTCTGGATCATCAAATCCGTTCTATTATCATATCGATTGCACTCCCGTTTTTCCTACGAAGTGCTCATTTCCCGATCTTCTCCTTTTGCTGCTCAGATACCGGCCTTTATTTTATCAAAAATAACCCGATTGCCATGGATTGCAAACTGGAACGATCCGGTAGGAATCATCGTCCCTTACTCGATTTCCGGGATCAGCTTTAAGCTGGAAAAATCAAAGCGTATTTTTCGATTCATCATTCGCCTTATAGCGCGATGTATTAGCTGGCACACTTTCCCGTCAGAACGGCTTCGAGTGCTTTACAAAAAAGTGTACGGTAAGCGGTTGTTTTTGAATAGCTCCGTCGTACCGCACGCGGCAATTCATCTTCCCTCTATCGTTAAAAATGATGACGATGCTTCCCGTTTTATTATTTGCCACGCGGGAAGCATCTCCTCCGATGGACGCAGCCCTGAGGTTTTTTTTCAAGGACTCCGATTATTTCTTAACCGCCTTAAAGGCGTTCCACCGGTTCGATTCGTGATGATCGGGCGCTATCATCGTGGTCTGGATGCGCTATTGGAAAAATATCGATTGACCGGTATTGTCAATTGTGTCGGTTTGTTGGACTATTATGAAACGATATCATTGACTGCGGGGTGTGATGTGCTGCTCATCGTGGAGGGAGATTATGGAAAAGGGTATTTTTTACCCTCAAAACTGATAGATTGTGTCCAGGTCGGCAAACCGATTCTGGCCATTTCCCCAAAAAAAGGTACGGTAAGCGATATCATCAGGAAAAATGGCGGCGGGGTATTAGCAGATGGGACATCGGCCGAATCGGTATCCGATGCGCTTGCTTTGTTGTTCAAACATTGGGAAAAAGGGTCCCTTCAGCAGACATACAGCTCCCATAAACTTCTTCGTCTTTTTTCTGCTGATGCGATTGTGGGCCATTATGAACGCATTATTGAAAAAATTTCCTGTCGGTGTTCTGAGGATGGCTTGAGGGACAGAAATTGAGTCGGTTGACATTTTCCGATGTGAATCTGGAAGATGTTCGGTGCCCCATGGGATGCGCCCCGGATGACCGGGTAATGATTCGGGGCACAGATCGTCTTCATTGCTTACCTGGCGTCTTTACGGTTGTTCGCTGCGGGCGGTGTGGCTTGATGAGAACCCATCCAAGGCCCACGGAAGATACGATCTCTTTTTACTATCCCGATAATTACGGGCCCTACCTGAGCACGGAGATCGATGTACGTCGAAAGTCAACGATGGCCGATTCGGTTTTAAAAAAAACTATCAAGAATGTATTTCAATTCAACACCGGCCGAATACCCGACATCCCGTCCGGGCAGATGCTCGAGGTCGGTTGCGCATCGGGAAAGTTTCTTGCCTACATGTCGAATATGGGCTGGGATGTCGGCGGCATTGAACTTTCTGCTACTGCTGCGGGAAATGCCCGAAAAAACGGATTCTCCGTTTATTCCGGATCGATTTCAACCGCACCGGAACCGGCCATGCTCTATGATCTAATTGTGGGCTGGATGGTTTTCGAACATCTGCATCATCCCTTGCAAGAATTGATACGGCTCCGGCGCTGGCTCCATGGGAAAGGAATGCTTGTATTATCAATCCCTAATGCCAGGTCACTGGAGTTTAAACTGTTTCAAAATGCCTGGCATGGCCTACATTTGCCCGCACATCTGTTCCATTACACCCCAGCGACTATTCAGATGGTACTGAATCAGTCCGGATGGCAAATTATCAAGATCCATCATCAACGGATTTTGAGTAACCTGTTTAAAAGCCTGGGAAACCAGGTTGCGGATTTAAAAGGCCACCCGACCCTTGCCCGACGACTTACCGAATTTCCGGATCGCGGTTTGAAACGTCACTACCTGCTTTATCCCCTGGGGTATTTGCTGGGCCTAATGGGACAAACCGGGAGAATGACGGTGTGGGCGAAGAAAAAATGATGATCCCTGTCGCTGCCATCACGTCTGGGAACCATCTGCCATCCACAAGATTTCGTATCCGCCAGCATATTCCGTTTTTGAATGCGTTTGGCATAAAGGTGAAAGAGTTCTGTCCCCGGATTAATAAATATGCGCCAATTCCTTTTTTAAACGGCCGCGTCAACCACAGGTATATCCTGCCAATTTATGCCGCATGGATGGGAACGAAGCTGATGACCCGGATACCGGGGATATGGGGAAGTCATACCCGTCGACTGACGTGGCTTAGCAGAGAATTTTTACCCGGTTATCCCACCGCGGAGGGGTGGCTTAAAAAACCACTTGTCTTCGATGTGGATGATGCCATCTGGCTGACCACTCCGTTTGGTGAAAGGGCTGTCCGGCGTATCGCGGGAATGTCGGACGTGATTATTGCCGGAAACAATAATATTGCCAACTGGTTTACCCCCTGGTCAAGAAAAGTTTGCATCATTCCAACGGCAATCGATTCGACTCACTTTAAGCCGTGCCGAAAGACGGCAGCTATTGATCGACCCTTTACCATCGGGTGGACGGGAAGCAGTGCCACATTGCCATTTCTTGAAGCCATCGAAAGGCCCCTTGCCAGGTTTTTAAATGATTTTAAAAATACTAAAATTAGCATCATGGCTGACGGAAAACCGGCATTTCAACATATTCCACCGGGAAAAGTATTCTATCAGAAATGGTCTCCCCAAACGGAAAGTTCTTTTTTATGCGATTTGGATGTGGGCCTGATGCCCATCCCGGATACGAGCTGGGCTCGTGGAAAGTGCGCGTACAAGATGCTTCTCTATATGGCTACGGAAGTTCCAGTGATTGTGTCACCGGTAGGAATGAACCGGGAGGTGCTTAACTTGGGGAATGTCGGCCTGCCCGCTGGGACCGCTGATGAGTGGATCCAGGCACTTCACTTTATTTATCAAAACCGGGAAAAGGCCACCGCCATGGGAAAAGCGGCGCGGCGCATCATCATGAATTACTTTGACCGGTCTATTATCACCCGAAAGATTGCCGATGTGTTTCACGACCTGACATGATCAATTCCCGGCCGATGCCCAAAAGTGTAAAAGGCGACTGGAAACCGGCTGTGGCAATTTGCCATCCCCGGATCGGATGGGGTGGGTCGGAGAGGAAGGTCTTCTGGGGAATCGAAGCGCTTAAAAAAGATTATCGGATATCCCTTATTACGGCCGGCCGGTTTGATCTGGATGAAATGAATGCCTACCATGGCACTTCCCTTAAAGAAGATGATTTTAATGTCTCCCAGGCGCCTCTGCCATTTTTTTTAAAAAGGAATGCCAAAGCGGCGGCGATCCGATATGCTCTTTTTCAGCGGTATTGCAGCAGGCAGAGCACCTTTTACGATGCAATGATCAGCGCCTATGGGCCATGCGATTTTGGCGTTCCCGCCATATATTATGTGTCGGACTTTGCCTGGAACGATAAAATCCGGGAATCGCTTCATCCGGCACATCCTGGGCTGTTCTACCGAAAGCACATTATTCGCACCTTTTACCTTTCAGTTGCCAAACGACTTCACCGACCCACGGGAAGAGCGACTTTTGCACCTGGTGATAAAATCATTTCAGTCTCCGGCTGGGTGGCTGATCTTCTGCGTAAACGGTTTAAAGTAGATAGTGAAGTCATCCACCCGCCAATACCGGGTCATTTTCCCCATCTGGCCGCTACGAAAAAAGAAGCAGGCTTTGTTTGCCTTGGCAGAATTGCACCGGAAAAACGAATAGAGGAAGTGATAGCGATTCTCAGGGCGGTACGAGAATCCCACCCGGAAATCCATCTGCATATCATCGGCCGCCTTGAAGATGATTCTTACGGGCGTCATATTAAGAAACGTATTTACAAAAACAGGGAATGGGTCGAACATGAGGGAAGACTGATCGGCAAAGAGAAGGAGGACCTCCTGAGTGCTCACCGTTTCGGCATTCATGCCTGCCGGGGTGATGCTTATCCGGGTGCCGTGGCCGAGATGGTCAAAGCCGGCAGCATTGTTTTTTCCCACAAAATTGGTGGGCAAAGTGAGATCATCGAATCTTCCGATTTGTTGTTTTGTTCTGTTTCCGATGCGATAATAAAAATTTGTGGTGTGCTTCAAAGCAAACATTTGCAACAAGATTTGCAATCACACCTTGAAACTAAGGGGGGCACTTTTTCCACAGCTTCCTTCATGCGCCGATTTAAAAACGCTGTTGATCTATTCATGTTGAATCCTTCATGACGACACGCTCTTTCAAAAAGTCCTGTGCTATTGTGATTGCGACCAAGGATAGGACTGATGAATTGAAAAATTTATTGATCAATCTGGGTGGTCAAACAAGATTGCCGGATGAGGTGGTTATCGTTGATTCCAGCCCTTCTCCTGATCCCTCCCTGGATTCCATGAAAGCGGAATTGAGTATATCCTATATTCATCACTTAGTTCCATCCGCTGCCGTTCAACGAAACATCGGTATTCAGGAGGTATCACCGGACATTGATTTTGTGGGGATTCTCGATGATGATGTGGAACTTGAGACGGATGCTCTGGAAAATATGATGCGCTTTTGGGAAACCGCACCCGATGACGTCGCCGGGTGCGGATTTAACTGGATCAACTTTGAGGCGACCCCGGCAAAGAGATTAAAGGAGTCGGCTTTTCCCAGGTGGTTGGGATTGTACGATACCCGAAGGGGACGGGTAATGGCCTCTGGTTGGCAGACCCTGATCGGAACGGTCAAGGGGCATATCTATGTGGACTGGCTGCCTATCGGGGCCTCTTTCTGGCGTAAAAAATATTTGATACATTTCAATTCGATTCATTCTTTGATGGGTACAGCTACCTGGAAGACCTGGATTTTACCTACAGCGTTTCAAGAAGATTCCGCCTTGCAGTGGTTGGCAATGCGGGCTTTTTTCACCACCACTCAGAAACCGGCCGGATCAACCTGTATCAGTTTGGAAAAATTGAAATTCGAAACCGGCTTTACTTTGTGAAAAAACATGGACTATCTTTAAGCCGGTGCTATCTGGGGCTCTTCATCCGTCTGGTGATGACGCTTTATGCACTCATTACCCGGAGAGGAAAAAAAGATTTGTTCAGGGCGTTGGGTAACCTCACAGCACTTGCAGGTAGTGGGTTTCAAAAAAACAATCACTTTGTGTGAGCACTATTGGGGGTTTTGTAATTGCAAACTAAATACGTCCTGGTTACAGCCGCTTATAACGAAGAAAAAAATATCACCCGCACCATTGAATCCGTTTTACAACAAACACTGCGGCCGGAAAAATGGGTAATCGTAAGTGACGGGTCTACGGATGGAACCGATGTGATTGTTAGAAAATTTAGCGGTCTCCACGATTTCATCAAATATGCACGACAAGAAAAAAGGGCATCCGATGGCGGACGGCTTGAACAGGTAACCATAGCCCAGGCACGAGCGATGGCACTTGGCATCGGTTTGATGGCATCGGGCAATACGAATTTTTGGGAAACCTTGACGCCGATATCCGCCTTGTACCCGATTTTTACGAACATATCATCCGGCGGATGGAGGTAGACGAAAATCTGGGAATTGCCGGCGGGGGGGTATATTCCATCGATCATACAGGCCAAGCGCTACCCGGCGGATTTATCCAGCCGGACTTTGTCGGTGGACCGACCCAGGTTTTCAGACGGGCGTGCCTTGAAGCACTGGGAGGGTACCTGGAAGCTGGACACGCGGACTGTGTGGCGGTTTCCCGTGCCAAAATGAAGGATTGGAAGGTAAAATCTTTTCCCGATGTGCGGGCCTTTCAATATGAAATGCCGAAAAATACTATCCGGGAAAAAGTGCCGACCTGCTTTCGGATGGGGCATATGGATTATCTCATGGGCGGGCTTTTCACATTTCAGCTCATCCGGTGCATCAACCGTATGATTCACCCGCCTTTCTTTTTTGCCGGCGCGGCCATGCTGATGGGATACTTTAATCCCGGGTATCGCAAGGAAAAAATCAGGGTGCCCAAAACGGTGATTGAATATATGCAGCTTGAACAGATCGATAAATTAAGAAAAAGGCTGCCATTTGGGCACTTGATCGGCTTTCTTGGGGAACTGGAAGCCCAATATATATGGAAAAACAAATTAAGCCAGTTCGACTCAACTGGAAGTTAACATAATTGATGAAAACGATCCCATGTCTCTGTTGTAATCGCCGCCGGGCGAATTATTTTTTTACCAAAAAGTATCGAACTGAAACATACGCTATCTACCGGTGCGGGTATTGCAAAAGTGCCTTTGTCTGGCCCCGGCCCGGCACCCGGAATATTGAGGCTCTCTATGCCGCAGATAATAACGACCCGGTAGGCAGCCAGCGGATTCGTTCAAAAGTACCCCGGTATTATCCCGAGGCCAGGCATGATGCAGACATGGTGTTAAAACAGTGCGGCGTGCTATCCACCGGAAAAAGGCTCCTGGATGTGGGGGCTGGATTCGGTGATTTTTCAAAAGCAGCCCTCAAAAAGGGTTTCAAGATCACCGCACGCGAACCGAATGCCATGTCCCGGGATGTGTTTTCGCGACTCAATGGCTTTGAGCCGGATCCGGTGATGTTCGATGCCCAGTATGCGGCCAAATTGGGTCCTGCTTTTAATGTGGTGACTGTTAGCCATGTTCTAGAGCATATCCTTGACCCCGACCGGTTTGTTGAAAATATCCGCAACGTATTGGATAAAGGGGGAATCACGACTATTTTAGTCCCCCATTTTGGCTCGGTACTTTCGATACTCCAGGGAAAAAGGGATATGTTTATCAGTCCGCCCGAGCACCTTAATTTTTTCAGCAAAAAGGGGTTGTGTCACCTTTTTTATCGCCATGGATTTTCCCTAAAACGGCTGGAGACAACATCAAAGATAAATAGGCGGCGACTGGAACAGACAATTCGGATACCGGTAGTATCTACGCTTTCATGGGTGTGGTTGTACATGGGGCTCGCTTTTTTAAACCCACTTAATATGGGGATGGTCATCAACGCCTATTTCAAAAAAGAGACTTGACAGTGCCCCCACTTAAAATTTTGGTATCTGCCTTTGCTTGTGACCCATATTCGGGCTCCGAGGAAGGCGTCGGTTGGGGATGGATAAAGGCCCTTTCGAAAGACCATTCGCTATGGGTTATTACAGCCGATTTTCATCGTGCCGCTATTGAGAAGGCCTTTCGGGACACGGCCCCATCTGTTTCTTTTCCTGAATTTCATTTTGTGACACCAAAACCCTGGCATTATTCTCCTACAAAGGGCTGGCGGTTTATCGAAGGATCGATATTCAAGCCGATAATGAATTGCGCTTACCGTTTATGGCTAAGAGATGCGTTCAGAATGGCGAAAGAACTCCACCGTGAAGTCAAGTTCGATATTGTTCACCAGCTTACCTATGTGGGATTTAGGTTCCCCGGCCATTTGTGGAAATTGGATCTACCGTTTGTGTGGGGACCGATCGGGGGGCTTGAAAACACCCCTTGGCGTTTTCTGCCCGGGTTGGGATTCGGGGGTTGTCTGTATTATGCCGGGCGCAACATCGTTAACGCTTTTGACAAAAAATATCTCCCGGGGCCAAAAAAAGCGTTTAAAAAAGCACGGGGTGGTATTATCGCCGCGACAACGGGCATCCAAAATGAAATAGACCGCTGGTATGGGATGGAGAGCGAAGCCATCTGTGAAATAGGCCCGCCTCCTGATCGGGTTCGGATGCATTCAATTCGCAAACCGGGAGAAAGATTACGGATTTCCTGGAGTGGCCAGCATTTACCCGGAAAGGCCTTGCCGCTACTGCTTCGTTCCCTTTCTCGATTACCAACTATCATCCGATGGCAGCTGGACATTTTAGGGCACGGACCGTGTACGGAAAAATGGCAACGGCTAACAAAAAAGTTGGGGATTGACAACAGATGCCAATGGCACGGGCAGGTTCCCAGGTCCGAAGCTATTCAATTGGTTAATCGGTCACATCTTTTTGTGATCACCAGTCTGAAAGATTTGACATCCACCGTGCTTTTAGAAGCTTTGGCCCAAGGCGTTCCCGTGATATGTCCGGACCATTGCGGATTTGCCGATGTGGTTACTGACGATTGTGGAATTAAGATTACGGTGCGTACTCCCCGACAATTATCGGGATAGGGACGCCCATCGCTGAGCGCCCCTCCCACATCACCGGACATACGGGTCACGTATCCGGCGATTCGGCCGACTAAACACAGAAGGAGG
>Ga0056107_100184_pt1 | contig 12216 bp, 10 predicted proteins | sample WorMetcrassitun2_FD_77006 | JGI IMG/M metagenome (GOLD analysis project Ga0056107, IMG submission 77006) | Marine gutless worms symbiont microbial communities from Max Planck institute for Marine Microbiology, Germany - Olavius crassitunicatus.2 ...
CCAGCGTTTCACCAAAGGTGTACCGCCGTTCCACCATAAACAGAGAAGCGCCCAGGACGGCGCAGTTGACCGTGATCAGGGGAAGAAATATACCCAATGCACTATACAGCGCCTGAGAATACCGATCGATCACCATTTCGACGATCTGGACAATACCGGCAATCACGGCAATAAACAGAATCAGTTTTAAGTAATGGAGATCGGCATCGTGCAGACCGAGCCAGGACAGTGCACCGGGCGCCAAAAGGAAACGGTAGATCAACCAGTTGACCGGCGTGGTGATGCCCAAGACGAAAATAACCGCCAACCCCAGTCCTGTGGCGGTTTTAAGGTTTTTAGACACGGCCAAAAACGAACACATGCCCAAAAAGTAGGCAAACAAAATGTTGCCCACAAAGACCGAGTTAAGAAAGACACTCAATAAGTTGTCCATAAATCAATCCTTAAGCAAGGTATGCTCCAGCCAGACAAAGAGCCCGATCATGATAAATGCGCCCGGTGCCAATACCATGAGCCCCATATTTTCATAACCGGCCTGGTAAAATGATTGAGGAATGACCTTAAACCCCATCAATTTTCCCGAGCCTATTAATTCCCTGAAAAATGCTACGCCCATCAGGATCGATCCGTACCCGATGCCGTTGGCGATACCGTCTACAAATGATCGGCCCGGCGGATTGGCCATTGCAAATGTTTCGGCGCGTGCCATAACAATGCAATTGGTAATAATGAGTCCGACGAATACCGATAATTGTTTGCTGATGTCATACATAAAGGCTTTCAAAAATTCATCGGTCAAAATGACCAAAGTGGCAATAACCGATACTTCCACGATAATTCGGATATTGCGGGGAATCTGATTTCGCATTAAGGAGATGGACAGATTGGCAAATGCCACCACAAAAATCAGGGCAAGGGACATCACCAGGGCTGTTTTAAGCTGCACGGTGACTGCAAGGGCCGAACAAATCCCCAGGATCTGCTTCGAGATGGGATTGCTTTCCCACAGGGCAGATGAGACGGCCTTGTAAGATGGTAAGCGGGTCAGCTGCATATGGTTCGCTTCTTCGGTTGTCGGCGATTAGTTATTACCATCGGGGCACTTTGCCATGTTGGTTTCGCCGGAATTTAATGGCCACGGGTTCGTAATCGCGTAAAATATCTTCCAATCCGGCGGTAAGGAATTTACCGGTCAGGGTGGCCCCGCTGATACCGTCCACGTAATTTTCCCGTTTATCCTTCGAAATCTTTTTCTGGACGATTCCTTTTGCAATCCCGATGGATACAAATTTCCCTGCCGGGTTAATAATCTTTTTTCCGACGAAATTTTTTTGAAACCAGCGTTTTTCGATTTCGGCCCCCAGCCCGGGTGTCTCGGAATGCTTAAAGATGGTAAACCCCCGGACCGTGGTGCCATCTGCTTCAAATGCCAGGTATCCGTGAATTTTTCCCCACAGGCCATTGGTATCAATGGGCACCACATAGGCATTGACCTGGTCCCCCTTGGTATATAACCAGATGGGCAGGTCTTCAGGCTTTCGATCGGTTTTCGAAATGATTTGACCTGTTTTATCCACGAACAGTACCTGCAAGTTTTGTTTGAACAATTTTTCGATACTTTTAGCGTCATCTTTTGTTGTTTCGTCGAGCAACTTGACGGCTAAAAGGAGATTTTTCTGCCGATCGATGCGGATATTGCGTTGTTGGTATTTCCGAAGACCCGTTGCAGCGGTGGCTAAAAGTAAGCTGCAGATGACCCCCAGCAGTATCGCAAACGTAAACGATTTTAATGTGCTAGACATTAGGCACCCGTTTTTTTAATCGAAACCGAATCACAAGATGATCGATCAGCGGCGCGAGCACATTCATAAATAAAATGGCCAGCATGATTCCCTCTGGAAAAGCGGGATTAAATACCCGGATCAATACAGTGAGCGCCCCGATTGCGAATCCATAGATCCACCGGGCCATGTGCAGGTCGGGTGCTGATACCGGATCGGTGGTCATGAACGCAAAGCCGAAGGCGGTTCCGCCCATGATCAGGTGATAAAAAGGGTTCAGGGTCATGTAGGGCGATGAGGTATTCGTTGCCAGCAGGTTGAGGAGAAAACCCGTCAATAGCAGGCCGAGGATGTCGCCGAGGATGATCCGATAGCTGGCGATTCCCATGAAGACCAGCAAAATGGCCCCGATCAGGCACAACATGGCTGAAGACGCACCGATACTGTCCGGATACAATCCGAAAAAGAGGGTGGATACCGTATATCCGGCACCCGCCAGGGTTTTCTCAACGCCGCCTAAGGTATCTGTTGCCGCAGCAACCACCAAGGGGGTAGCCGCGGTGATGGCATCCACGGCCGTCTCTTTCATCGCGGATAACGAACGCCAAACCACATCTCCCGACATCTGGGCCGGATAGGCAAAGTAAAGAAAGGCCCGGCCGGTCAGGGCGGGATTCAAAAAGTTTCGCCCGGTGCCACCGAAAATTTCTTTACCGATCACAATCCCAAAAGAAATTCCCAGGGCCACCTGCCATAAAGGGGTCGTGGGGGGAAGTGTGAGGGGAAACAGCATGGCCGTTAAGAACAGGCCTTCGCTGATGGGGTGACGCCGGATCGCTGCAAAAAGGATTTCCCAGGCAAAGCCAACACCGTAAGAGACGAGAACGATGGGCAGCACCACCCGTGACCCGGTCCAAATCACCGGCCAGAAATCGATGGGCAAGCCGGAGGCTAGCCTGGCTTGATAACCGGCATTGTAGACGCCAAAGAAAAAGAGCGGCATGAGAACCAGCAAGACTGTGGCCAGGTACCGTTTTAAGTCGAGGCTGTCTCGAATGTGGGGGCCCTGTTTCCCGGCCGTTTCATCCGAAGCAAAGAAAACCGTTTCCATGGCTTCGAAAAATGGAAACCATCTTTCAAGTTTTCCGCCGGGGTTGAAACGGGGCCGTTGGGCATCAAAAAAACGTTTGATAATTTTCATCCGGCCCCCTGTTCTTTACGATAGTCCGCCTTGGCCGCTTTCAGTGTTTTTGTTAACTCAATCTTAGACGGACAGATACAGGTGCACAATCCACACTCGACACAATCGAGTAGACCATGCCCCAGGGCCTCTTCTACTTCGCCGGCCAAAATAGCTTTGTAGGCTAGCTGGGGCAGCATATCCACCGGGCAAACGTCAGCGCAATGCATACAGGCGATGCAGGCCCGTTCATCGCCGTGGCGGTTGCAGTTAACGCTCAAATTCGCCGGGTTCAGGCAAGACAGGAATACGCGCGAATATGTTTGTTTTTTCCAGCCGGGATTAAACAGCGCCAAAAATTCCTTTTCATTTCCTTCAGGTAAAAAGGTCAGCGATGTTTCATAAAAGCCCAGAAAATCATTCGGGGCCATCGTATGACCCCGAAACACGCCGCCGGTTATACCGCGCGTGGTGGCCGGATCCATCGGATGATCCAATAAATGGGCGATCGGTACACCCATGCGTGTTTGGATATGGCCGGTCTCTCCAACATCGCTACCGCCGAGGGCGACTACACGCCGGGTCGGATAATGGCCGTTTATCAGCAGCTGTGCGATTAACAATACGTCCTGGCCGGCGACAAACCAACTCTTGTTTTCATCGGATGAGGTCTTCAAATGATACAGCAGCACGCCCGGATCACACGCTGGATATTTTCCGGTATGCGTAAGGTTGACCGATGGGTTGACACATTGTTGTCCGTTTGGATCCGCTTGGGCGGCGGTTACGTAAACCGTATCCGAAAGACGCTTCAGTACACGGACGCCAAAATCGAATAGCGCTTCGTTACCATTCAAATAAATTTTCGGTGTTGCCTGAAACGGTTCCAGGTCATCCAGGCTGATGAAGATGGCCGGTGGAATTGAATCCGGATGGGCAATGTCTCGAAACGGTAGTGCCCGGATGAATGGCCAGACCCCTCCGGTGCACAACATGTCGACCAGTGATGACCGGGAGATGGTATCGACGTCTTGATTCGAGAGCGTGGGGAACGTGACCTGGCTTTCATTCGAAGAAAGGGCAATCACAATCGCTTCGATGATGCGGCGGGGGCGCAAACGGATTTCTTCGACCTGACCGCCACCGGGTGAGAGAAATTGGAACCGGGAATCCTGCTTATCTTCATATAGCAATGTTCCAACTTGAACCGTATCCCCTTTTTTGACCTTTAACCGGGGCTTGATAAAGGGAATTCTTGACGGGCAAGCGGCCACCCGGCTGGGGGAGGTATACGATTTGAGTGTATCGGTCGGGGCACCGGCAAGTCGCAGGTGGTAACCTTTTTTGATGTGTATACTTCTTAGCAAAGGGTATTTTTCCGTTGGCTGTGAGAATAACAATTGGACACATCGATTCGTCTGGAAAGTTAATATCATTTAGAATGATTTTCAACTCAGAAATGAATAATCGATAGCGATTGTACTTCAACGGATGATATTTCTCATTAATTCAATCGCTGCCAAATGTTGAAAAATGGCCAAATGTAAGGAAGCCGGCATTTCCTCGACGATTTTATAACGGCAATAAGTCGATGATCTTACCATGACCGGCGGCGACGATTCTCTTCGGTATTAATTTGCGGAATTTATTGGTTCAGGGATCGTTTGTTGCTGGGGAGGTGAAATGATGTCATTAAATAATAGAAAACTAATGGATAATAAAATGATAGTCTGGACGGCTCTTATGTTGTCCGGGGTCATTTTTTCTGGCTGCCTGGGCGGGACCTATGGACGACTAAACGGAGATCCTGATATCACCCGGGCGTTTTCTCAATATCAGATGATTCCCGGGTACCACTATTATTATGTTGGCCGTGCGTCCACTCCCTATGCCATCGTCGGGATAAAAGATGGGTATGTATTTATTTCCAAATTCTGGGAACCAATTGAGCTCGGATCCAGTCAATTCAGGAAACTTGTGGGGCGGGTTTACGGATCGGGTTCATCATCCCCAAAGGGCGCAAAGATTGTGAGCCCGGACGGAGATTTGGTAGGATACTGGTTTTCAACCGCCACCAGGGCCACCATTGAGTTTAAACCGGACAAGCGGGTGATTGTTTATTCTCCGTATTCGCCCGGAAGTCGATCATCGTTTCTTCATTAAACATCGGGCAGGTGTGATGGGCTTAACAGCTTGGGTTGGTAAAATGCGCGCCAGTAGGTGTTGCGCCATGATGATGATCCCTTTTCGAAAAATCGTATATCCCCGATCCATGGATATCTTTACAAATACAACCCAATATGGCATACGGTTTCCCAAGATAACAATGAGATGACTACAACTCTTTCTTTCTGGTGAACTGTATGCTCCAAGAACTCGCCATCCGTAATTTTGCAATTATCGATGATCTTCAGATCCGATTTGAGAGTGGATTAACGATTTTGAGCGGCGAAACCGGTGCCGGTAAATCGATTATCATCCAGGCGGTTAATTTGTTGTTGGGCAGTCGCGCCTCAGCGCGTATGATTCGAACCGGCGCGGATTTTGCCGAGTTAGAGGCGATATTCAGGATTGGAAAAACCAGCCGGGTGGCTTCTGCTATGATCGCCCAGGGGTATGCGACAGATGATGACCTGTTAATCCGTCGGGTGATTTCGAGAAGTGACCGCCATCAGATATATATTAACGGCCGCCCGGCCACCGTGGGGATCTTGAATGCCATCGTTGAAAATCTGGCCAGTATTTCAGGTCAGCATGCTCACCAGACACTTTTAAAATCCGATCGGCATCTCGACATTCTCGATCAATACGGCGGGTTGAATGCTCTTCGGGTCCAGGTAAATGATGCGTATGCTGCCTTGACGCCAATGATTGATGAATTAAATAATTTGATCACCATTCGGGAGGGTCGGTCGGCGCATTTGGAATTATTGGCGTTCCAACGGGATGAAATTTTAAAAAGCAGTGTTGAACCGGATGAGGAAAAGAAACTTGATTTGGAACAACGGCGCCTGAAAAATGCCGAGGCACTCTACAGCGCTGTTTACAATACTATTGACACCCTATACGGGATGGAAGGCGCTGCCATCGAGCGATTGACCGATGCCCGGAGATATCTCGAAAAGGCCGGGGAAATCGATCCTCAGCTTGACGACAACGCCCGGAAGGTCGCCGAAACGGCATGGGTCGTAGAGGACCTGGTCGAGACCCTTCGATCGTATCTATCGACGGTAAATATTGATGATAAACGCCTGGAGGAAGTGGAAGCGCGGCAAGATCTCCTTATTAAATTAAAACATAAGTATGGGGGAACACTTGAGGCGGTCTTTGATCATCTCAAAAAAGCCGAAAAAGAATTGGCCCGGGTGGAAAATATATCGCAATCCATCAGCGAGATGGAAAAAAAATTAGACGTGCGTTACCAGGGGCTGGCCCGAAAGTGTCGAAAGCTTTCAAAAGAAAGGAACCGGGTGGCAAAACAGCTGGCCAGGGCCGTTGAGGGCCAACTGGCCTCGTTGCGGATGGAAAAAACACGGTTTAACGTGGCATTATCGACGACGACGGCGATCCCTGATACCCCGTCATACCTGACCCTTAACGATTGCCAGATCACCCCGAATGGTATCGATCAGGCGATATTTATGATCGCCCCCAATGTGGGTGAAAGCTTGAAGTCCCTGGCAAAGGTCGCCTCCGGAGGTGAGCTGTCACGGGTGATATTGGCAATTAAGGCGATATTGGCAAAAACCGATTCAGTTGAAACCGTGGTGTTTGATGAAGTCGATGCCGGTATCGGCGGTGGTACGGCCGAAGTTGTGGGGCGAAAACTGGCGGACCTGTCAAAAAGCCACCAAGTGATCTGTATTACCCACCTTGCCCAGATCGCCCGATTTGGAGATCAACATTTCAGAATTGATAAAGAGGTTGTCGATGGTCGTACCATTACCGTGATCGATCCGATACACCGTAAAAAGCGGGTTCAGGAGATTGCCCGGATGTTGGGTGGGGAAAAGATTACCCGCAAAACCCTCGAACATGCCCGGGAAATGTTAGAGAGCGGTTGATTTTAGTTAATGAATTGGTTTAGAATAATTCTGATACTTGATATAAACATTTTGTTTGAGCAAGCCTATATGTGGAGTGATGTGGATGCCGATATATGAATTTAAATGTAATAAGTGCGATGAATTTTTCGAGATTTTGATCATCGGCTCGGATGATAAAGAGAGCGTTGCATGTCCTAAATGCGCGTCGTCGTCATTTGAACGGGTCCTCAGCTCGACGAGTTATACTATGGATGCCGGTGGTGCCGATGGTGGGGTGGTGGGCAAAAAAACGGGCGGCAGTCAAACCACCCGAACGTGTGCCAGCGGTAATTGCACAACCTATGAGATTCCCGGTCATACCCGCTAGGGTCTGGCGCCGGGTCATTCTGCTCGTTCAGTACGTCCGGTGGTGGAAAATCTGAATTCGTCGAACGGATGAATCGCTACGGCAGTTGATGATTTGAAAATTGGGAACTTTGGTATGCTAAAATTTGTAATACATTTATTTTTCATCAGTTTTACTTTGATCATGTCGGCCGTGGTGACATCCAATGCCATGGCCGAACGGATGGCGGTAACGGGGTCCACCGCTAATGTCCGGTCGGGTCCGGGGGCTGATCATGCCGTTATCTGGAAAATTGAGAAATATCACCCCATAAATACTATTAAGCGATCTGGAAGCTGGTATCAGTTCAAAGACTTCGAAGGCGATACTGGCTGGGTTCATCAATCGTTGGTGGGGAAAATCTCCACGGTGATTACCAATAAAAATAAGTGTAATGTCCGCGAGGGACCCGGTTCCAAAAATGCTGTCCAATTTACCTTGGACAGCGGGGTGCCGTTTAAGGTAAAAAAACGGCAGGGAAAATGGATTCAGATTCAACATGCAGATGGCGATACCGGTTGGATTCACCAGTCGCTGACGTGGTAACCCCACTTCTTTTGGTGGTACCTGGAAACGGTAGAAATTTGCACAATTTAAGATGAAATATATGGAGCGAATCGATGGTTAAAAAAAAGTTTACCCGAAAACAACTAAAAGAACCCGATGAGTTTTTCTCATTAACCGGTAAAGTGATTCAATGGGCGAAAAAACATGGACGAGAGATTGGCTTTACGGCCATCGCTTTTGTGGGCGTTTTCCTTACGATCATGGGATATCGCTATTTTGATAACCAAAAAGAAATAAAAGGCTTTGCCCTGTTAAACCAGGCCGGCGCCAAATACGCTGCCGAGGTGGCAAAAGCTGAGTCACCGGAAAAGGTATATGAGGCGGTTAAAGCGGATTATGAACAGATTTTAAATGACTTTTCGGGGAAGGACGCCGGACGGATCGCCCGGAAAAAACTGGCCGATATCTGCTTTGACGCCAAGGTATATGACCAGGCGATTGAGTTGTATGAAAAATCATTGGTTGATTTTGAGAAAGCGCCGTTTTATCGAACCCTTATTTTAAACGACCTTGCCTTTGCCTGTGAAGCCAACAATAATGAAGATGCGGCAATTCGATATTTTAAAATGATAGTTGATGCACCCGATGCACCGTCCAAGGATCAGGCGTTGTTCCATTTAGCCGGGTTTTATGAAAGGCAGGGAAAGATGGACAAAGCCCGGGGTCTTTATGAAAAGATCAATACTGAGCACACAGAATCGGTATATATTAACATTATCAAGGAAAAAATTGACGGGTAAAATTAAGGATTACTTATCAATGCTTTTTTTCGACTGCTGTTCGACGGGGGCTAAAAATGGTATCTATCGTTTTGAGCCGATTTCCAATCCGAACTTTTTAATTTTTTGATTCAGACCGCTTTTTCCAATCCCGAGAAGTTCCGCCGCACGGGTCTGGACATTTCCGCTCAATTTCAGAGAGCGTTCAATCATCATTTTTTCAACCATACCCAGGGTTTCGTTTAGTTGGGCATTTTCAGGGATTTTTTCCAGGCTCAACGGCAGGGATGAATTCTCCTGAAAATCCCGGGGAAGATCGGACCGCCGAATTGTTTTTCCCGGGCAAAGGATCATCGCCCGTTCTATGACATTTTCCAGTTCGCGAACATTACCCGGCCAGGTATAATCATAGAACATCCGGATTACAGCCTGGTCGATGTCCACGACGGGTTGGCCGGCTGCTCGCTCACCGGCATATTTTTTGATGAAATGGTTGGCCAATAACGGGATATCCTCGGTACGATTTCTTAAAGGCGGCAGTTGAATTCGTACCACATTTAGGCGATAATAAAGGTCATCTCGGAAACGATGGGCGGCCACTTCTTCCTTCAGGTTTTTATTGGTGGCGACGATCAGGCGGATATCCGAATGGATCGATTTCACTCCGCCGACCCTTTCGAACGTTTTTCCCTGAAGCACCCGCAGAAGCTTGACTTGAAGGTTCTGGGACAGTTCACCGATCTCGTCCAAAAACAATGTCCCCTGGTCGGCGACTTCAAAACGACCCTTGCGTGTCGAGGCCGCCCCTGTAAAAGCGCCCTTTTCATGACCAAACAACTCACTTTCCAGCAATGTTTCGGCCAGTGCGGCACAATTAACAGCGACAAATGATTTTTCATTACGGGGACTGTTGAAATGGATCGATTTGGCGACTAATTCCTTGCCCGTACCACTTTCTCCTTCGATCAGTATCGATGCGCCGGACGGTGCGACTTTACGAATAAGATCAAAAATTGTCTGCATCGGCTTGCTTTTTCCGATGATGTTACCGAAACCGTATTGCTGTCGAAATGTATTTCGTAAATTCCGATTTTCCTTGACCAGGTTGAACACTGCCACGGCTTTTTTAACAAAAATCACCAGTTGTTCATTGTCAAACGGTTTTTGGATGAAATTATCAGCCCCTTTTTGCATGGCCTCCACGGCTTTTTCCACCGTTCCATGGGCCGTCATCATAATAACGGGGATATCGGCATCCCTGGCTTTAATTTGATCGAGGAGCTCTATGCCGTCCATGACCGGCATCTTCAGATCCGCCAGGATCAGGTCTACATCTGAATTTCTAAGAATTTCCATGGCCTGGTGACCGCTATTGGCTGTCAGGGTTTCATAGCCTTCCCCTTCTAGAATGGCCGAAAGGATCAGCGGATAGTTTTTTTCATCATCGACAATTAAAATTGTTTCCATCTGTTAAATAAATCTCCCGACCTATTTCCGGATATCATTGACGGGTTGAAGCGTTCTGCATCAGGGGCAGTAAAATCTCTACCCGTACACCTTTATCGGCCCGATTCTTAATTAAGATACTTCCACCGTGAGCGTGAATAATGTTTTTGACGATACCCAGTCCCAAACCGGTCCCGGTATCTTTGGTGGTGAGAAATGGTTCCCAAATTTTTTCCAGGTGATCCGGATCGATTGGATCTCCGTCATTGTCTATCTGGATTTGGATCGTTTCATCTTTTGCAATCGTATTGATGTGGATGTTTCCACCGTCCGGCATGGATTGCATGGCATTGATAATTATATTTAAAAAAGCCTGATAAAGCATATCAACGTCAGCGATAATTTCGGGTAAATCATTTTCGAACGCCAATGTCACTGTGTGGGCGCCTGTTTCTAATTCAGAGGCCAAAAAGGACACATTTTTTTTAAGAATTTCATCAATACGACACGCCATCTGCTGGGGTGTTTTGGGTCGGGCATAATTTAAAAAATCAGTGATGATTTTATCGAGCCGGGTGGATTCTTCAACAATGACACCGGGAATCGTGTTGTCGGGCGAAAGGGGGGCCATCTGCTTTTTTAAAAGTTCGGCCGAGCTGCGGATAATCCCCAGGGGGTTACGGATTTCATGAGAGATTCCGGCGGTCATCTCTCCCAGGGATGATAAATGCCTTGCCCGGCTGAGTTGTTCTTTTAATTTGATCCGTTCACGGACGCGGTTTTCGATTATTTTTTCTCCATTTCGAACCACATAAAACATGATTAAAAAAAGGGCCGTCATGACGAGTGCGCTGGTAATAATGATCAAGATCTGGTAGCTAAAGATACCGCGATATGCCCGGGTAATGTCCTGGACGATTTCAATGACACCCAGAACGGGTAAGGGGGTATCGAAGCCGGTTTCCGGCAAAACAAGTTTGTCAACTTTAACCGGGGCGAAAGTGACTAACTTGCTCTCTTTGGGAATGCCCAGAAAAATCTCCCAAAAATTTCCGGTTTGAACTAGCTTGGAAAATATCCGGCCTTTAATCGCCTGATCATAGCCGGTCCCGCCGATCTTTTCTTTGCCGATTCGGTCTGGATCATAGCTGTAGGAAATCACATTTTTTATGCCATAAATAGTGACCATTTGAACGTCAAAACTGTGAAGCGTACTCCGGACAACTTTATCCATCCGTTCAAACTGTTCCTTTTTCCTTAGCTGGGTTTGACCAAACTTAATAACGGTGGGGATAATAAATTGTTGGAAAACTTGATGGTTCAAGTTCTCCACGAGCACGTGTGCATACTCTTCGCTTTTTTCCAGCTGAATGCGGCGGGCCCATCTAATATTCAAGGCGGAAATGACGACTGTACCTGCAAAAACCATGATCAGGCTGGTCAGGGAGAAAACCTTGACCAGCTTAAACGGTTTTTCTTTTTTTCTTGACGGGCGGCCTGTTTGTTTTTTCATGTCTTTGAGCGGCTTGGAATCGAATTGAATGAACTCAATAAACGCATACCCCCACTTGGGTGAGTGATGAATTGCTTGATTTAGGTCATATATAGGCAGCGAAATTTAGTCAAGATAAAGGTTTTCTCTTCCCGTAATCTTAAAAAAGTATGACCTTGAATTTTAAATTTGTTATTATTATAGTGATATACGATGGTTGATATCTCAAAACCGGACGATAGCAGCCGATAGAAGCAACCTCTCGGCTAAAACCAGTCAGCTATTTGTTTTTCAATATTTTTAAATTGTTCCGCCCGAAATGAACTATAAATACAATATACAACGTATAGTCTTTTGTTAACTACTTCTACACCATATTCTGATATATATCGATTATTAGGCAGTTTATAATCTGCAACTGAATGAAAGAGTATAGGGTAAAAGATTGAAAATTCTAAATATTCTCTTGACTAATCGTCTGATTGGTAGTGTCAACAATTATGTGTGAAATTATACTCTGCCATATTTTTCATAAATGGCAGGTTGGCGGCAACTTTACCTATGGGTTTCGACCTCCAGTGGATTTCCATCTTTAAACAA
>Ga0056107_100185_pt1 | contig 12157 bp, 12 predicted proteins | sample WorMetcrassitun2_FD_77006 | JGI IMG/M metagenome (GOLD analysis project Ga0056107, IMG submission 77006) | Marine gutless worms symbiont microbial communities from Max Planck institute for Marine Microbiology, Germany - Olavius crassitunicatus.2 ...
CTGAACGTCCACGAAAACGTAACTCACAGTTATCACGGTTTTTTACCTATGAATAATGAGAGATAATAACTTAGCGCTTATGCCCATGCACACCCGGTATCTGGGTTGGCTGGGCGGGATTGTGAAGGGTGATTTTGGTACCTCCCTGGCCAACCAGCGGGAAATTTCCGAGCTTATCGGTATCCGTTTTGCCAATACCATCTTTTTAGCGGTCCTTGCCGCGATCATCTCGGTGCCCATCGCATTAACCCTCGGTATTCTTGCCGCGCTTTATCGCAACAGCCTGTATGACCGGTTGGTAAATATCCTGACATTATCATCGATTTCATTTCCGGAATTTTTCATTGCCTATATTCTCATCTATATATTTTCGGTCAACTTGGGGCTGTTTCCTTCGCTGGCAAACGTCAGCTCGGACACACCGCTCTGGGAACGGGTTTATGCCTGCCTGCTGCCGGCCTTGACCCTGACGCTGGTGGTGGTGGCCCACATGATGCGCATGACCCGGGCGTCTATCATCAACCTGTTGGCAAGCCCATATATCGAAATGGCCAATTTGAAAGGCCTGAAAAAGTCGCGGGTTATTCTGCATCACGCACTGCCCAACGCCCTGGCACCGATTATCAATGTGGTCGTTATTAACCTTGCCTATATCATTGTCGGGGTCGTCATTGTCGAAGTCGTTTTCGTCTACCCCGGTCTGGGGCAGTTGATCGTCGATTCCGTGCAAAAACGCGATATGCCGGTGGTACAGGCCTGTAGCCTTATCTTCGCGGCGACGTATGTGCTGTTGAACCTGACAGCCGACATTCTCTCCATTCTTACCAATCCAAGGATGTTATATCCAAAATGACCCATCAAGAAAAAACCATCGGTGAAAGTACCGACGCAGCTCCGCCGCCCGTGCGCAATACCAGTCGTTTTAAAACAGCCATGCGGGAATTAAAAAAAGCCCCCTTGAGTGCCAAGTTTGGGCTGCTGGTCATCATTGCTTATGTTTTTGCGGCCCTGTTTGCCCCGGCACTTGCCCCCTTCGGCGAATCCGAAATTGTCGGTTCAGAGTATGAGCCTTGGGGGGAACAGTTCCTTTTGGGTACCGACAATCTGGGCCGGGATATGCTCTCCCGCCTTTTGTACGGTGCGCGAAATACCGTCGGCATCGCTTTTGTCACAACGATTTTCGCCTTTCTCATCGGCGGGGTCGCCGGGATTTTTGCAGCGATCCTGGGTGGGTGGATGGATATGTTGTTAAGCCGGATCATTGATATCCTGATGGCGATTCCGCAGCTCATCTTTGCCCTTCTCCTGTTGACGATTTTCGGCACATCTATTCCCGTCTTGATCGGCATTATAGCTGTGCTCGACTCCACCCGGGTATTCAGGCTGGCACGATCGGTCAGTCTCAATGTGGTGGTGATGGACTATGTTGAAGCGGCGCGGCTGCGGGGTGAACGGCTGGGCTGGATCACTATTAAGGAAGTATTGCCGAACATCATGCCGCCGCTGGTGGCTGAGTTCGGTCTGCGGTTTTGTTTTGTCTTTCTGCTGATTTCAGGCTTGAGTTTTTTGGGGCTGGGCCTTCAGCCGCCCACGGCTGATTGGGGCTCCATGGTGCGCGATAACGCGACCCTGATTACATACGGTGATATTACCCCGTTGCTGCCGGCTGCCGCCATCGCACTTTTAACCATTGGGACCAATTTTGTTGTTGACTGGTTCCTCCATAAAACGAGCGGATTGAAATAATGGCTACTATAGAAAAAAACAAAAGTGAATTGCTGCTTCAAATCAAAGATCTGCGTATTGAAGGGCAAACGGATGATGTCTGGATACCGATCGTCAAAGGCGTCGATATCACCCTTGACCGTGGGGAAATCCTCGGATTGATCGGGGAGTCGGGGGCCGGGAAATCAACCATCGGTTTGGCCGCTATGGGATATGCACAGCCTGGTTGCCGCATTTCCTCTGGTGAAATACTTTTTGACGGGGTTGATTTGAGGGAATTGCGACGACGGGAACGTCGGGCCATGCGCGGCGTTAGAATCGCGTATGTAGCGCAAAGTGCGGCTGCTTCGTTTAACCCGGTGCATAAGCTGATCGATCAGTTCTCTGAAACACCGGTTGAACATGGTGTCAATTCCAAGACAGAGGCCGAAGCCGATGCCATTGACCTGTTTGCCCGCCTGCAGATGCCGAGCCCAGATACCATTGGTTTTCGTTATCCCCACCAGGTCTCAGGTGGGCAGTTGCAACGGGCTATGACAGCCATGGCGCTGTCATGCCGGCCCGACCTGATCATATTTGATGAACCGACGACGGCACTGGATGTTACTACACAGATTGAGGTGTTGGTAACCATCCGCGACATCGTTGAACAATTTAACACAGCGGCCATTTATATTACCCATGATTTGGCAGTGGTGGCCCAGATGGCCGATAAAATCACCGTGCTTCGTTATGGAGAGGTGGTCGAGGAAGCCAGCACTCGTTTGATGTTATCGGATCCACAGGAAAATTATACCAAGTCTCTCTGGGCGGTGCGATCATTTAAAAAAACAGCAGATGTACCTGCTCCTGAGCCTATTCCCTTGTGCAAGGTAGAAAACGTGACCGCAGCCTACGGCGATGTGCCGGTGCTGCACGATATCTCTTTTGAAATTCACAAGGGGCACACGGTGGCGATAGTGGGAGAATCGGGAAGCGGCAAAAGCACGGCGGCACGAGTCATCACCGGATTGCTGCCGCCAAAGCAAGGCCAGGTATTTTATAAAGGAGAGGTCCTTCCCCCAGACTATCGCCGGCGCACAAAAGATCAATTACGCCAGGCCCAGATGATATATCAGATGGCTGATACAGCACTCAACCCGCGCCAGCGCATTCGTGATATTATCGGCCGCCCCTTAACGTTTTATCTGGTTATGAAAGGTGCCAAAAAAGAGGCCCGCATCCGCGAATTACTCGATTTGATCGAACTGGAACCGAACGATTTTATCGGCCGATTCCCAGGCGAACTCTCGGGCGGGCAAAAACAGCGTATCAGCATTGCGAGGGCACTGGCGGCCGAACCCGAATTTATCATCTGCGATGAAGTGACATCCGCCCTGGATCAGTTGGTGGCCGAGGGGATACTGCGGCTGCTTGACCGTTTGCAACAGGATCTGTCACTGGCGTATATGTTCATCACCCATGATCTGGCCACTGTTAAAGCCATCGCGGACCGAGTGATTGTGATGCTCCAGGGTAAAATCGTTGAGCAGGGTTCGAAACTGTCTATTTTCTCCCCGCCCCATCATGAGTATACAGAGCTATTGCTGTCATCTGTCCCTGAAATGGACCCTGACTGGCTCGATCACACCCTTGAAGAACGCAAGCACTTATCAATAAAAAGTGCAGATCAATAGTAAAAAGCGTAGGGCTAAAGTCCTACACCGAATCGAACAACCGTGTAATCTCATCTGCATCAAATTTGGGCCAGCTTACCACTTGATCCCCCCGAAGCGCCTTTATTTCTTCCCCTGACTCGATGACCTCTCCGATAATGGTGATATTGATATCCGCTTTTTGAACCTCATCGATCAGTCTTGCGCAATCTTCTTTTCGGCAACAAATCAACAGGCATCCCGAGCCGATTAAGCCCAGCGGATCAATCCCGAGCAAATCAGATATTTTTTGGGTTTCCGGATAAATTGGAATTTTATCCAAATCGATTTTCAGGGAATGTTTTCCCGCAATGCCGAGCTCTGAAATAGCGGTGGCAACCCCGCCTTCTGTCACATCATGCATGGCGCAGACGCCGGGTATTCTTTGAGCGATTCTAGCTTCAGTCAGAATGCTGATCTGGTTTAAAAACGACTGGCAGCGCTCGATTTCTGATCGTGCCATTCCCATGCCCTCGAGACGGTGGTCAAATTCCCGGGCGATCAAAGAGGTTCCTTCGACAGCCACAGCCTTGGTAATCAATATCAGGTCACCCGGCTGAATATTTCGTTTGTCAATCAAGTTTGACTTTGTGACCGTGCCGACCATCATGCCACATATAACCGGGCGGGTGACCGCATCGGTAATTTCCGTATGTCCACCACAAAGGGTGATGCCCCAGTTATTACAATGGGTTTTAAGATCGCCCAAGATTGCGAGGATTTGCGCTGCGGTAGTCTTACTGGGAAACAAAAGGGTGGTCAACAGCCAGCGGGGATCCGCACCGGCTGTGGCAATATCATTGGCATTAACGAGAACTGCGTAATGTCCGATGGCATCGGTGGCAAAAGTGATAGGGTCCGACTTTAGAACAAGTACTTCTTCATTTTCAACGGAAACTGCCGCCGTATCTTCTCCGACACTCGGTTTGATCAGCAGTTGCGGGTCATCAAAGGTAAACCCGCCAAGATAATCCTGCAGCAAATCGTTGGGAAATTTACCGGGCGGTACTGGCCTGTGCAGACGAATGAAATCTTTTAATTCTGCCATATCTGCCACGGTCACATCGGGGTCGCAGGAAAAATCCGGGGATTCGCCATGGGTAATTAAGGCGGTTGGTGCCTTGGCGCGGTTCCCTGCCTCAATGTCAAACAGATAATCACCGACCATTAAAAGGTTTGCAGGTGAAACCCCCAGGCGCTCGGCGGCCAATAAAACACCCGCGGGGTGTGGTTTCGGCTCAATCGGCTCGTCCCGGGAAATGATTAAGCCAAAATCGGATGGTTTGAGGTGCTGAAAGTTTTCCAAAGCCCGTTCAATGGAAGGCATGCTGTTTCGGCTGAGGATTCCTACCGGAACGCCATTTTCCCGCAGGAAACAGACAAGCGCTTCGGCGCCCTCACAGGGGATTGAGTCTGTGGCACCTGCGGTTTCAAAAGCGTCCAGATCGGCATTGGCTTTTTGTTTGCGCACCTCGTCTTTAATGTCCAGAATAAACTCCAGGACCGGGATGTCGAGGGGGCATCCCACCGTTTTTTTAATGACGGAAAAATCCAAACCCCCGTGCTGGGTTAAGGTTCCATCAAAGTCAAAAAGTACTGCTTTGATTAACAGATCGTTGATTTTCATAGCGTTTCCAATAATTATTGACGGATTAAACGAAACCATCTAATCTCTATATTGTCGGTTAATAAACCAGCGGATCTTACACAAAATATCGCATGGTGACAATGAGAACCTAACAGGAGGCATTAAAGATGGCGAAAAAAGTTTTAGTGGCGATAGATGACTCGGAAAACGGAGGGCGGGTGGCGGATTTTTTAGCCGAAAACTTTGTCCGAGATCTTTCGATTACCTTTTTTAGCGTCGTCCCGGATACGAAGGCCCTTTGCAACATGGACAGCCCGCCACTGACACCCTATTTTAAGGCACGGCAAAGCAATTTTTGTGCGTTGGAGGATCAGAAGAAAAAAATTGTTCGGGAGGCCCTTGATGGTGCCAAGGAAAAGTTGGTTGGAAAAGGTTTTTCTCCAGACGATATCACCATAAAAATCCAGATAAAAAAAGAAGACGTTGCCCAGGATATCGTCTCCGAAGCGCGATCAGGATACGACCTGATCATTATGGGCCGCAGAGGGCTCTCGCCGGTTCGGGAGATGTTTTTGGGAAGTATCTCAACAAAGGTAATTCATCTAGCCACGGATATCTCCGTGCTCATTGTCAACTAATGTCTGCCCGGCTAAAGGATTTGATTGAAGCGTGGGGCTATAGAATGGCGGACCATTTTTTCGCCAAATGGCCGCAAAAGAAACCGCCCCCTGCCCAATTAAGTGCATGCCGGATTGTCGCCCACCGCGGTGAATTCGACAATTGCCTTGTCCTTGAAAATACCTTTCCTGCTTTTGATGTGGCAGTTGCGGCCGGGGTATGGGGTATTGAATTTGACATCCGCTGGACCTCGGATCTGGTGCCCGTGATTTGTCATGATCCTGACTTGACCCGGATTTTCGGTGACCCGGCACGGATCAGTGAGTTGTCATTTCATGATCTACGGGCACGCTATCCTATAGTTCCGTCTTTTACCGAAATGGTTGATCGTTATGGTGGCCGGAGCCACCTAATGATTGAGTTGAAAGAAGAACCCTACCCGAATCCAGCAGAACAGGGCCGGAAATTGGCGGATATATTGCGATCGTTAACGCCCATAAAAGAGTTTCACCTTCTTTCCTTTGATCCCGATCGGTTTGATCAATTAAACATCGGGCCGCCGGAAGTGTTTATTCCTATCGCCCGGCTGAATTCCCGCGATCTGAGTCAACGTGCCATTCATAGTGGGTATGCCGGGGTCGGCGGCCATTATCTGTTAGTCGGTAATCGCCATCTGGCCCATTGTCGGTGTCAGGGATTAAAAATGGCTACCGGCTTTGTCAATTCAACCAATAGTTTGTTCAGAGAGGTCAATCGGCGTGTCGACTGGCTGTTTTCCGACAGCCCCGTTACCATGCAAAAAAACCTTGACGACCTAAGAACTCGCGCAAAAACCACTTAACATTTTATGCATTCAAGATGCGTATCATTGTGGCGGAATCTATATTGCCGCCGCTCAATATGATGCCGGCGGCCCCATCCGGTATCACCACTTGACTCAGCAATGCCGCCAGCCCAAGGGCCCCAGACGGTTCAACCACCAGTTTCATCCGGTAAAACAGGAATTTGACCGCGTCCATAATTGCTTCTTCCGAGACCGTTTTCATATCATCTACATACTTCAGCACCAACGGAAATGTTAATTTCCCCAATGACGGTGTCCGGGTTCCATCGGCAATCGTCGGGGGGTTTTTTATACTGTGGAGCGTTTTTGTCATAAATGATTTTGTGGCATCGTCCGCCAATTCAGGCTCGATGCCGATGACTCGGCAATGGGCCGACATTCCCCTGGCAGCAATCGCCGAGCCACTGAGTAATCCACCGCCGCCGCAAGGCACCAACAGCATGTCCAGGTCACCGATTTCTTCAAACATCTCCAACGCGGCCGTTCCCTGGCCGGCAATGACGTCCAGGTGGTCATAGGGTGGAATCATTGAATAACCGTTTGCCGCTTCAAGCGCCGTTGCAATAGCTTGACGCGATTCTTTTTCAGGATCGTATTCGACAATCGTCGCACCGTATTCCCGGGTTGCGGCCCGCTTTGCTGATGGGGCATTGTTGGGCATGACAATTGTTGTCTGGGTATTGAATAATCGGCCCACTAAAGCGACTGCCTGGGCATGATTTCCGGAAGAATACGTTATGATGCCCCGGGCTTTCTCTGCTGTTGAAAGCTGGGAGATACTATTAAATGCACCGCGAAATTTGAATGCCCCCACTCGCTGGAAATTTTCACATTTAAAATATACCTTTCCGCCGACCAGTCGGTTCAGGGTACGGGAAGTGATTACCGGTGTTTTATTGGCATTTCCATTCAGTCTTTTTTGCGCGGCCTGGATTTGTTTAAACATATTTTTCTCGTTTCTGTTAAAGCTCCGGATGAATGGAACGGCAGGCCCGGCAATGGCCGGGAATAAATTCATCAATTCAGCAACTGAGGATCAAACCCCACCACCGCAAGAAGCCGGTCACTGAGGGTCATGCCGGTTTCAGTCTCTAACCGTCTTGCCAGGTCGAGCATCCAATTTTCCCACAATACATGGAAATCGAACAACGTACCCTCTTTATCAAAAATGACCATTGACGGCGTAAATGCACTCAGTTCTGGTAAAAGTTGGGGCATATCAGGTGGTAATTGGACAATTCATGATTGCCTGCTTTGTTTTATGAGTCGACAAATTCAACCAGATCACAGATGTTTAGCTCCAGCATTTTGATACTGGCCAGAATCCGGGCCGTGTTTTTCTCTACGGCGGGCAGATCTTTTCCCATCTTTTTCAATGCTTCGGCTGTTTGGCGCAATCGGCCGATATAATCGGCCATGCGAGTCGGATCAATTTGAGTGTTCATATTGACTACCCTTTTTTTCTCAGGTCTTTAAATCGTTTGGCCTTAACATCATAACGGGGAAGGGCGCCGAAATCAAAATATTCAATGTCGTAACGCAGGTTCGTTTTCAAACGGAGTTGATCGGTCAGTTGTCCGTTGATCTCTTGTTGCTGGTTTTGTGCATCGGGAAGGAGTTCCACTTTGAGGCAAATTTGGTCTGAATCCCCTTTTTTGTTAACAACGACCTCGTATTCATCGCTCAGGCCGTCAACGCTCCGTACCACTTCCTCAATGGCCGTAGGGGCCAGTAACACCCCTTTTACCTTGGTGATATCATCGACGCGCCCCAACACGCCACCTTTAATAATCGGGTAGGTGCGGCCACAGGCGCAGGGTTCATCCGCCCATTCAATCACATCCTTGGCATCGAACCGGATACACGGCTGAGCGATCCGATCCAGGGCGGTGATGATCATTTTACCCCGCCGTCCCGGTTCGGTGATCAGTTCACCGGTCTCCGGATCTTCAATCTCGACTAAAAACATGGCGGAATTGATATGCATCCCATACGGTTGAGATTGACATTCAAATGACCAGGCGCCAATCTCGGTGGCCCCGGCGTGATCGTAGACTTTGGCGCCCCAGGCCGATTCGATACGGTCTTTGGTGCCGGGTATCCCGGCACCCGGTTCACCCGCGCAGGTAATTTTCTCGATGGTTAACCCCGCCGGATCAATATCCAATCGATTCCGGGCGACTTCGGCCATGCCAAGCATATACGTGGGGGTTCCCATAAGGGCCGTGACGCTTAACTCCTGGATCTTCATTACCCGTGCGGCGGTGTCCAGAACGCCGCCGGGCACCACCTCGCAGCCGACTTTTTCCGCCCCGTAGTGACCGGCCCAAAACGCAACAAATACATTGTACCCGAAAGGTATAAATACGCGATCTTTGGGGCGATACCCCTGGGCCCAGAGGATCGTGGCCCAGCACTCGGCCCACCATTCCCAGTCTTGCCAGGTGTCGGGCTGGTAAACCGGTTGTCCTGTGGTCCCGCTGGTTTGACGAAATTCGGTAACATCTTCTAATGGGACGCACAGTGCATCGCCATAGGGGAAAGGGGCTTTGCCCTGAATATCCCGCATCATGTGTTTTTCGACCTTGGGTACACGGCGGATATCAGCAAAAGAACGGATATCGTTCGGTGTGCCCCCTGCTTGATCATACAAAGAGCGGTGAAATAATGAGTGCTCGTACGCCCATTTGAATATTCGTCGGAATTTTTTTAATTGAAGCTGTCTCAATTGTTCCGGCGGCAACGTTTCAAGAATCGAGTTCCAGTAAGGTGTTGTGTTACGCATAAAGTTATGATCCCTATTCGATCAAGTGGGGAGATTTTTACCTGGGGAAAGATCATCAAAATAGCCGCATGGAAAATCCCCCCGGTAAATAGTTGTATTGTAAAGATATTGTGGCTACTTTTAAAATATGGTATGGGTCAATGTCAACGAAAAAACGAGGTTGCAAAGTGAACAAGTCCAGCCGATTATCAGCACCTGACCCAAAGCAGATAGCCTGTTTAATGGCCACATCGATGGGACGGATTCCAGCCAATATGGCCATTGTCAATGGAGCGGTGGCCAATGTGTATACCCAGGAGGTAATGACTCCGTGTACAATCAGCATTTGTGGCCAGCGTATTGCCCGGGTGGGATTAGAAGCAGAATCGGCCATCGGCCCCGATACCAAGGTTATTGACGCCGAAGGGCAAGTGGTGATCCCCGGTCTTATTGACGGCCATACTCACCTTGCGAGCTTGTTTACCATCGCTGAGTTTTTGCCCTATGCCATGAAAGGCGGCACCACCACGATTATCACTGAAACCCTGGAACCATTTTCAGTATCCGGAGTGGCGGGGGTTATCGATTTTCTTAAATCCATCCGTGACCAACCCATCAAGATTTTTGCCACGGCCCCGCCCATGGTATCGATCAGCCGCAAAACCAAAGAAATTACCATGGCCGACTTGCAGACGTTACTGGATCGTGACGAAGTCCTGGGGCTGGGGGAGTCCTATTGGCAGGCGATAATCCAGGAACCGGATCGATACCTGCCCTTATTTTCCCAAACACTGGACATGGGGAAAGTCTTGGAGGGGCACTCGGCCGGTGCCAATTTTGATAAGCTAAGTGCTTATGCAGCGGCCGGGGTGTCATCTTGCCATGAGCCGATTAATGCAAAAGAGGTGATCGACCGCCTCCGAATGGGCTTTTACGTGTTGGCGAGGGAAGGAAGTATCCGTCGCGATCTGGCCGATATCGCCAAAATTAAAGATACCCATGTGGACTTGCGGCGTTTGATCTTATCCACCGACGGGGTGTCTCCTGAAGATTTAATCGACAAGGGTTATATGGAATACGTACTCCAAAAAGCCATTGATTGCGGCTTTGATCCCCTTGTTGCTATTCAGATGGCAACCCTGAACGTCGCCGAACATTTTCGTCTGGATCACCTGGTCGGCGGGATTGCGCCGGGGCGGTATGCCGATTTGTTAATTCTACCCGATATCCGGACGATTAACCCCACGTCTGTTGTCAGTATGGGCCGGGTCATCGCCCAAAACGGCGAAATCCGTGTTCAACCCCGCCCCCATGTGTATGCACCCGCCAGTATGGATAGTATCCGGCTTGAAAAAAAGATAGTGGCAGAAGATTTTATTATTGATGCAAAAAACAAGGACGCCGCCGCTACCGTTCGAACCATCGAAATGATAACTGACCTGGTGACCCGCGAAGGTCGCGAAGAGATGCCGGTAATCGACGGCCGAATTTCGCCGGACCTCACCCGGGATATTATCAAGATTGCGGCCATTGATCGAACCCACCGACCCGGAAAACAATTCACCGGGTTGATCAAAGGGTTTGGCATAAAAACCGGTGCCATGGCGTGCAGCGCTGCCTGGGATAGTACCGCTATTATCGTCGTCGGCACCACAGATAACGATATGTCAGTGGCGGTTAATAGAATTCGACAACTCAAAGGGGGCACGGTCGTGGTCCGCGACGGGCAGATACTGGCCGAGATGGCCCTGCCGATTTTCGGGATCATGTCACCTTTATCTATTCGGGAAATCGCTGCTGCCACCGATAAACTATCGAGTGCAGCTACAGGTATCGGCATTCCTTTCCGAGATCCGATGTTATCGCTGGCAACCTTGACCGGGGCTGCGATTCCGTTTTTACGTGTTTGCGAAGAAGGACTGGTGAGTTTAAAAAACGGGAGACGAGTGGATTTAATAGTTGAATGAAGTCCGGACAGATAGTATGGGGTTCAATCTGAACTGAGCGATTTCTACAAATGAAGGGATTTACCATGACTGTACTGATTGTGCTGTTTCTTTTAATCGGGATGGTGTTGTTGTGGGGGGTTGTCATTTACAACCAACTCGTCAAATCAAAAACCATGGTTGAAGAAGGATGGAGCGGGATTGATGTGCAGTTAAAAAAACGCGCCAACCTGATCCCCAACCTTGTGGAAACCGTCAAGGGATACATGGGGCATGAAAAAGAACTCCTTGAAAAGGTGACCGAGCTGCGGTCAAAGAGCATGCAGGCCACAAATCCGGCCCGGAAAGGCCCCCTTGAAGGAGCGCTCGGCCGATCCCTGGCCAATATTCTGGCAGTGGCCGAACAATACCCGGAACTAAAAGCTGACCAGAACTTCCGTGATCTTCAAAAACAGCTGTCGGTCATTGAAAGTGACATTGAAATGGCCCGGCGATATTATAACGGCACGGTCCGCGAGCTCAACATCAGGGTTGAATCATTTCCCAGCAATATTATTGCCGGAAAATATGATTTTGAAAGCGCCGAATTTTTCGAAATCGAAGATCAACAGGATCGGAAGATGCCGCAAGTTCAATTCTAAGTGGATTTTAATTAGACATTGGAGTGCTCCACCATGGAAAATTTGGCTACAAAGGTTAGTAAAATACGTTGCATTGGCATCTCAGCTTTAAAGTACCAGATGATGCTGGCGGGATTGATTGCGTTTGTTCTGATCGGACCTGCAACCGCCCTTGCCGGAACGACCGAACGAATCCTTGATTACCATAGCTATATCGAAGTCCATGAAGATGGTCATTTGGTTGTAACCGAGCAGATTAAAGTAGTCAGCACCGGCAAGCAGATTAAACGGGGGATTTATCGGGAATTTCCGACTGTGTATAAAAACCGTGCTGGAAACAAGGTGCAGGTCTCGTTCA
>Ga0056107_100186_pt1 | contig 12143 bp, 12 predicted proteins | sample WorMetcrassitun2_FD_77006 | JGI IMG/M metagenome (GOLD analysis project Ga0056107, IMG submission 77006) | Marine gutless worms symbiont microbial communities from Max Planck institute for Marine Microbiology, Germany - Olavius crassitunicatus.2 ...
CCCAAACAGTTGAACAAGTTCGCCCTGATAGAAGTTTTAAGCGTAAACACAAGGTAAAATTAAAAAAATATCATTTCGCGTATAAACGGATTTCTTAATTCAACGGCATTGCGGTTTCAATAATAAGATTACTCATAGGCGCCTTATCATATATTACGCATCATCGTATCGGGATCGGTTATGGCAGCTTTCCAGGCAGGAAAAACTGTTACCGCCAGATAAGGAACCACGGAAATTGTCACAATTAACAATAAAAATTTTGGATCAACATCAGGCACCAGTTGGAACGATGGATAAATAGCTGACCAGCCAATAAAGATTTCTCTTAACCCGGGCGCCCGCAACCAATAAATATACGCGTAAGCCAGTAGTATACCCACCAGACTGCTGATCCCGGATAGGATAAGCCCTTCCCAGAATTTAACCAACAAGACAACATCCGTATCCCAGCCAATCGCTTTCAGAATACCGATTTCCCTTTTTTCCTCCGGAGACAGGCCGCTGGCTTTATCCCATATTAAAACCAAAAAGGCGAAGATTGCTACCAACAGGCTGGAAAGTACAAAAGCGCTCTTCCAATTAAAAACAGAAGTATAGGTATTTTGGATTTGTGCCCTGGTAATCGCTCTTAATTCTGGAAAATAGCGGTGAATTTTAAAGGCGATATTTTCGATTTCTTCCGGATTGGGCACGTAAACTACCAGGTCGCTAAATTCATCAGGCGGCAGCGCCAGGACCCGTCGGGCACCTTCGGTTTGCAGTATCATCATGTCATTGGACTGTAATTCAGTCTCAGTTTTAAAGGTACCGATGATGTCAAAAGGAATTGGTTTTTGCCAGGTCGGTTGATAAAATAAAAAGGCCTTCTCCATCTGAAAATCTTTCAGCAATTCAAAGACTCCCTGGCCGACAACCATCCGGAAATCCGGTTGGGAGGATAAAATTTGGCTTTCCGCCCGACCCGGAGTGTTTTTCCAGTTAACGATCTTCCGGTATTCGTCCTCTTCGAGCAGATTTAAATCCATCCCGTAAATAGTAAAATTGGCTTGTAGCGAAGCCAGGTAAAAATAGCCCCAGACTCTTGTTTCCACTGCTTCAACCCCTGGTATCTTTTCAATGTCAGGGATATATGGAGACAGCATATTTACCTGCCGTCCGCCCAAAATTCGTTGTACCGTGATATCAGGCAGGTCATTGCTGGTGATCATCATCTCCCGGGTCAGGGAGCCGGTGATAAAAAGAATGGAAGCAACAGAAAAAACCAGTAAAATGAATATGATCAGGATGAGGATATTTTTTGACCGACGTCGCATCAGACTCTGCAGGCTGTAATCAATGATGTTTTTCTGTCTTTCAAGCCAGCTTCCGGAAATCATCATGTATTTAATCCCATTTACTTCTCCAATTTACCAAAACCAATTGGAGAAGGTATGTCTGAAAAATCAGGGGGCACAAAAGCAAAACCGGCCGGAAAATGGTCCAGGCTGGCCGGGTAATCCTGAAAGGGGGTTGTCAGGTCTGTAATAGAATAATGTCTTAAATACCTGGCAGCGCTGGTGATCGCCAGATTCGGCAAACCGACCGCTTTTTGAAACTGACGCCGCAGTTTCAACTGCTGTTCAGTTTCGCGTAGCCGTTTGTGGAAATGCCGGTATTCCAACCCACTCAATAAACAAAAAGCAACCATCATAATTGCCAACCAGGAGGAATATCTCATCAGTTTATTCCAGGATAACAGTTTTTTGGGCTGTATCCAGTTTATCCAATAATTCTGAGTTTATTTGGTTAAACAGTAGTATATTCAGTCCTTTATGGTCAACTAAAAAGGTTTTAGCATTCTTTTGCTTGTCAAAAGGGATCAGTTCGTGACCCATGGGTCCAAAAACGTCGCTTCCCACAACATAAAAGGCAGTATCGTGGCGGATAAATTTTAACGTGTAATAATCTCTTACCAGAACATGTTTTATATCCCGTTTTTTTGGGTTGAGTCGTATTTTCCCGGGTCAATATAAAGCCGACTCATACATTTCATACCATCAAAGCTGTGATGAGAGCCGTCCTTAAATTGAATCTGGGTGATCCATTTTTGATAAGGGTGGACAAACATGCTGCAAACCGGACAGCGATCCTTTTTAGTGACCGTTATATAAAGTTTTCTTTCTGTACTCTTTTTCTTACGGTTGAGATCCAGGGCCCAGGTGTCCGGGCCAAAAAACAAAGTAATAAAAAACATAGTGATACCGGAACAAACCAGGATATAGCCACTGTTTCGACGATTTCGGTTCATTTTACGATTTCATTTTTTTTCTTTTAGCAGCCCGTTTCTTACGAATCATGGCGGTGTCTTTCGCCATACCAAGATAAGTCTTGGCCAAAGCCTCATCTAAATCAACCAGATCACCACCATGACTTTTCCTGGCAGCTTTGGCGACTTCAGGAGAAGAAAACGCCATTTTGCTCTGCTTGGTCATGGTGCCCGGTAAATCGGAACCAGACAGGTAGATGGCTTCATCGACATTTATCAGCGGTTTTATTTTGCTGTCAGACCCAAAATCTGCGGCATAGATGGCTTTCGGTCCTCGATCCAGATTTAGAGAGAGGCTGATGGCCAGGCAGTGCAGGGAACAAGTTCCATCCACCAGGTTATCGTCATAGTGCACAAGATGGCGGCTGTGGTTCCACATGGTTCGGTCCATGCCGCAATAGGGACATTTCGGATATTTTTTCAACTCATCTTCAAGCGGATTGGGATCAGGTGTGGTTTTCGGGATAAACTGCAGGGGGGTACCGTCTCCGTCACTTGTGGCCCCCTGTTTGAGCCAGCCCTTACCCGGCATCATGGCACCAATACTATTAGCACTCGCCTGAACGGCGTGCAGCCCGGTAAAAGCGGTAACGCCACTTACTGTCATCATTCCCAGTGCTTCTCTACGATTAAACTTTTTTTATTCATTGTGATTCTCCTTTGAAATCTTTTACAGTTATGGTTTTAGAGCCTCGGAAAAAACAAATTGCCCCATCTTGCTTGTCTTTTGGCCCGGCTACGGCGTTGCGTCAATGGCCTCATACAAACAGTATGAAACCATTGGCACGCCTTGCCTGATCTTATAAAAACAGGCGAACCAAAATCCGACGCAATCTCGGGTCAATTTATTTTTTTTCGAGGCCCTTACACAAGATCTCCCTTTTTAAAAAGAAAAAACCCCAATCCGGAAAACAGCCAACCTAAAGATAATGGATACAAGATGGTAAATATCAGGAAGCCGACATGGCCCATATGATCCAGGATGACGTAGGAAGCCGGACCCATAGATGTCAGCTCGGGATCAAATAAAAGCACCGCCCCGGTGCGAAAAACCATAACCGGATTGAGCATCGACACGGCCACGATCACACTTTCCTGGATTTGGTTCTGAAGCATCAGCCCGATGAGAATAACATCTATGAACAACAATAAAACCAGCCAGATAAGAATGGAGAGCCCTAGCCCCCACTCCTGCTTCTTAACCAGCGTTGAAATAAACATCCCCAGTCCCAGGAAGCACCAGGAAAGGGATCCCAGGAGAATGGAATAGAAACCGGCAATCTGCCAGGGAATGGCAAGGCCCTTAACCATGCCCCAGACAATGGCACCCAATAAGGCCGCAGTGATTGGAATAAAGATCAGGAAAAACCTGGAAAGAATTTTGCCCCAAAAATAAGCGGCCAGAGAGATCGGCATGGAAAGAAAATACTCAAGGATATTGGATTCCCTGTCGCCCACCACGCTCCGAACCGTTGAAACTAAAATCAGGATCGGCAAGATCGCAACGCAGAGCTGAATATACGTGATCAACAATCTGCTCAACCCGGTAAAGCCCATCACTCTTGACTCGGTAATCCCCAGCACAAACAGCAGGATAACCGCTCCACCAAAAACCAGGCTGTAGATGAGAAACCATTTGGCGCGAACAGACTCTTTAAAATCCGAGAGGGTCACATGAAAAAAAGTATTCATTATTTTTACCGTTCAAAGGTTCAGGGTTCACTGTTCTGGGTTATGCTGCCCTGACCTTAGCTGATATTCAATTCCTGAATATGATTGGCAAAATGTGAAAGGGAAGTTAAAAACCTTAGTCGTTCGGAACCGATAAAACGACCTTCAAATTCACAACCGCCGTTTACGTTCTTAAAACCCCAATCATTTAACATCCGGGTGGCCGCTTCATGTTTTTGAGTCAAGATGATCCGGCAGGACAGATGCTTATCTCCAAGGCTCGATTCGTCGATCTTATCATCTTGTACAACTTTGCCATAATCCATCTCAACAATTCGATTGATCAGATTAATAATTTCGTCAACCCGGTGACTGCTGAGCAGCATTGTTGTATTTTCCATGGATTGCATCAATTGCAAAAAGAAGGCCCGCCGTCCCTGTGGATCCAGATTGGCGGCCGGTTCATCCATTATGAGTATATCCGGCTGTCTGGCCAGGGCCAAAGCGATCAATAATTTTTGTTTCATCCCCCCGCTAAGTTTCTGGAACGGTTTTTTTACATTTTTTCCAATGTCCAGCCCCAGCTCCGCCGCTTTTTGGTAAATAGCCTCTCTACTGGATTTCCGGGAAATATTGTATGAAAACGTTACCAACTCCCCCACACTCATTTGTATCGGGGGGGGCAGCTGCGGTACATAACCAATCCTGTCCAGGATTTCCACCCGGTGGTGCCGAGGGCTTTTGTCAAAAACAGTTAGTTCCCCATTAAAAACATACTGGCCGAGGATCACACGGATTAAGGTCGTTTTGCCGGCACCGTTTTGTCCGATTAAAGCAATACGGTCACCCTTTTTAACCGTTAAATTGATGCGGTCAAGAACCGTGGTTTTACCGAATTTTTTTTCCAGATTTTTTATTTTTATCATTGTTTCAAAAAGTATCGATTATAGTTCGATTTTTTTTTCAGCTCTTCCCCGTTACCCGCTGGTTCATCGTCTTCATCGTCTTCATCGTCCGCGGATGCAAACCTGGCCGGTACCTCAACATCTTCTTCAGCGTCTTTATCAATATCGATTACCGGGGGCTCAAACTTAAGATTCGCTTCTGAAAACAAGACAGCGGCACTTGGAGAAAAAACCGGCTTCGGGTCAGTCATTAAACGTCTCGGTTCTGATATGGGCGCCAGTTTTGCCAGCAGGTTAAGCACACTGATAACCGGGGAGCCGGAAAATAAAAGCATCCAATCGTTATTCATCCAAAGCGTATCAAGGAAAATGTCGTGGTTATGAACAAAATCGCCATATCCGTCCCTGTTACGGTCGAATCCCTCATAACCACTATAATAATTTCCCTCCCAAAGATTTTCAGACGCCACGCCACCACCGTGGACCCGTACGGTTTCCAGGTTATCGACAAATGCGTTTCCCTTAAAAATGTTACGAGAAAGCGTCGAGTTAAAATCGGCGCCGATGACATTGTAAGCGATGATATTTGCTTTTACAAAATTGTACCTATCCGGCTGGAAGGGAGAAAGATCAAAATAAAACCCGGCCGTACAATAGACGATCTTATTGTTTTGAATCGATATATTATCAACTTCCTTGAGACCGATCCCGACCCCGGTGCCCCCCAGGGAATATCTAACCGTATTTTGTTCAACCATGACATCCCGACTATACATTAAAAAAATACCCACGGTATTATGGTGATACGTGTTTCTTCTAACAATATTACCACCGGAATACATAAAATGCAGGGAGTAACGATTATTCCAGCCCTCGTTTTCTTCGATGATATTATCGTTGGAATACCAGATAACCATATCTCGCGAGTCGTGAATCTTGTTCCGTCGAAAGGTGTTACGATGGCTGGCCCAGCCGCGAATACCATCCCCCCTCAAGCCAAGAGGGGCGTCTTTGGAAGAGATCTCATTGCCGATGATCTCATTTTCGTGGGCCTCCTGTAAATCAATTCCAAACAGGGTATTTTCAATTCTATTGTTGAGTATCCGATTTCGGGAAGAACGAACAAGGATACCGGCATCCAACCGATCATGGCTATCGCCTGAATTGGTGATGATCATATTTTTAACCACCACGCCGTCGGTTTTGATCAACAACACATACCCTTTTCCCTGGCCGTCAATTGTCACTTGACCTTTACCGTCCAGGATCACCGCTTTTTCCACATCGACCGGTCCTGCATAGCGACCGGGTTCGAGTGGGACCACCCCGCCTTCCGGTGTTTGCTCAATAAGTTCCTTGAGCGAAACAACCGGTGTGGCCATTGTCTGAGAAACAGCAAGGCAGCAAATCAGGAAAAAAAGAATGGATATTGTTTTCAAAATCGTCTTGCCTTAATTTGTTAAATTAAGTACTTTTGAGCGCCTTGCGTCGGATTAAAACAGACAATATCAGCAGGATGAAAACACATAGCAAGACATAAAAGCCAATCGTGGGGTAGGAGTGGGTTGTAAATTGAGCCACCTTCCCGTCACCTAGGACTGTCGGCATAAAGGGTTTTACCTTAAACGCCCCCCAGGGGTGAAGATTGTGCCCGAACCAATACAACCATTTACTATATAAAGCGATATAGAACCAGGGCAGAAAGGCGGGAAAAAGTCCGAGCAACCACCAGCCCGGTCCATTGTAAAAAAGATAAACAAACAGCATGATTACGCATAAAAGGTAAACAAAGGGTATGAATTTACGAACGGTTATGGCCCCGGTTTCCATGGGGTTCATGCCGATGTAATGATTAATGGTATTCATCTCGCTCACCTTGCCGCTCCAATCCGTTAAATTAAAATAAACGGGGATTCCATCGGGAAAAGAAGCCTTTGGATACTGGGGCGCCTCCAGTGATACTTTCCAGACCGGCATGGTTTTGTAGCCAATCAGATATGCATAAAAACCGGTGGGATGATATTCATATATCTTTTCGCCCATCAGCGGCTGTAATTGTTTAGGTGGCGCGTAGTATTCCGTATCTTCCGGGATCAAAAAAGAGAAGGGTTGAAAAGACTCATTTTCCTCAATTGCGTCCTCTTCATCTATTGCCACCGGATCACGATATTCAAACAATGGCTTTAGGGTGTATGTTCCCAAAAGCAGTAATATGGCAACAAATGCCAGAATGCTGCTGAGCCTTAATCTATTTTTAATACTGTTATTCATTCGTTATCCTCTTAAAAATACCCGGTTACTCTTTCCTTAAATGTGCAGGGATCTCATCTTCGTCTTCTTTATCATCGAGATTCCACTCCGCTTCATCTTCTCCGCCGACTTCCTGCCAATCTCCTTCTTTCATCTTGAAGCGACTGGCATAATCGACCACGCTCTTCATATCGAGAAATGAAAACTCCTTGATCTGTTTGATCATATCGGGATTGGCATTTCTCCTTTTCCCGATTTGGATCCAGCTGAATTGCCTGATTAAATAGAGATAGGTCTGGCCTGCTAAGACCGGGAAATACCCCGGTTCCATTTTTGTTGGATCACCTTCTTCGACCTTCTCACCCTCTTTGACCGGAACCGGTTGTGTCCAGTTGCCTTGACCATGATCACCATGACACCGGACACAATTTTTTTCGAATAGGGTTTTGCCCAATTCCAAGTCAGTCACCCAATCCGCGTTTTCAATGATAAAGGCCTTATGTTTTTCAAATTCACCAGCACCGATGGTCTTTTTGAGCGCATCGAAAAATTCATTTTTTGATTTGAATTCTTTTTCTTCAATGGTTTTCAATTTTTTAAAATTGGCGTCACCTACTTTCTGCTGAAGCTTGTCGAGCGAGATGGGCCACACTTCTTTTCGCAGGTTAGATAGAACCCAGGACGGCCCACCCGGCCCGACCCTGGGGTTCGGGTTCATTTCCCGGGTTTGAATATAAGCGCAGACATCGGCAATGTCCTGGGCGCCTTCAATCTGCATGGCAAACGGATACATTGTCGGGTTGTCGCGATTTTTGGCCCTGATATCGGCGATCTGCTTAATCAGAACCGTGGTATGTTGGCCGGCGAGTTGCGGAAAAACACCGAGGGGATCACCCCAGCCCGTGGGGAAATGACACGCAGCACAAACCGTATAAATTTCTTCACCTTCTTCAACATCTCCTTCAAGCTTTAACGCGTCCAGAGCTTCTTCGGCAGTGGCTTTCCACACGCCGCCGGGAGGCGGTTTAGCCAGCGTGGCAGCCTTGGCCGCGGCGGCCTTCCTCAACTCATCGGCGCTCAGAGGCTTATCTTCCCCGGCAGCAAAAATTAATGAAGAAACCCCAAATAGTATTAAACCCATCGTGATTAAAATTTTGTGAATTTTCACTGCATTATTCCTTTTCAATTCTCTTCTCCTTTAGCCACAATCACAATCTTTATGCTTTGTATTGTTAACATCTATACAGCTTACCGCTTGAAACATTAAACTCGAAACAACACATTATTTCACATTCGATAAGTATTCGGCAATGCACATAAAGTCTTCATCAGTTATTTTATTGCTTTCGATGTAAGGTTGTATGCCCCTCATTGCCTCCGAGTTACCGTTTGTTCTCCTGTTTCCAAGAATATCTTTCATCTGACGATAAAGATATATTTTTTTATTTCCGGCATGACTGGGGTAATCTTCAAATCCGGGGACAAGATCTCCTTTATGGTAATAGATCCTTCCACCAATGCCAATGATGATATCTTGGTATGTATCGGTATCCACTTTTCCTATAAGCGCTTCAATGGCTTGAAGAAATTCTTCCTTTTTACTGAATTTTTTCTTGTAAAGGGGCCTTAATTGTTTGACGATATCAACAGGCACCCCCTCTTTTATCATTTGCCGGTACATTTTTTTCTTTTTCAGATAATACTTTTCCTTGGTTTCGGTACGGACCATGCCCCTGCCTTCGGGACCGTGACAGGTATGGCAGGTCAGACTTACAAATAACTTAGCGCAATCATCCGCCAAAACCGTGGGTGGTGACCAAAATCCGCCAAACCCGCCAAGTATCAAAAGAGCACCCGCTAAAAGAATAAATGTTTTCATTATGCACCTATTTCCCCTGATTGCAATGCAACCCGATATTGATTCCATCACAACCAGGGGGATTCAAATTTTGTAATCGTTCACCGGTTCAGTTGTCAACACGCCAAAGCCGCTATGCGACGGCGCGAGTTCACCTTTCAGGGTTAATATCCAACCGCTGAACCCTGAACCATATGAACCTGAGAATCTTTTCTTATTCGCCATCAACGATTTTTTTAGCAAAAATCCCGCGGCTGGCACATTTGACGAGATACTGCCATGCCATTTCCTCATTCAGCAAGGCATCCTGCCATTTGCCTGCTTCCGCGGCTTTCTGGGCCTTTTCGCGATAGGGAAAATGGCCTTTAAACTGCTCAACCGCATCCCAGAATTGCAGGGCCGCTTTTTTGTTCAACAGTTCCGGCATTTCGGCATCTTCAATATCGTCCTCATCCTTATCCCAGTTTTTTTCCATATATTTTTGAACGCCCACGGCGGACCCCACGGGGTCCTTGGCATTGCAAATATCGCCGGAACTGGCAGCTGGAATCAATTTTGGGCAAACATAGTTGATCACCCCGGCGATAACGCCGATGGTATCGTTGTTCTGCTGAATCTTTGCCTCGTAGCCAGCCTTATAATCCTGATCGGCTGTTACGTTTCCAGCAAAGCACAGGAGGGCCATCACTGCAAAAAGTGAAAAGATCCGTTTCACAATAATATTTTTCATGAGTTATCTCCTTATCGCTATAATTATGGTTTAACCAGCAGGTATCCCATCATTTCCAGATGCAGGGCGGAACAAAACTCCGTGCAGTAATACGGGAAAACCCCTTCCTGGTCGACTGTAAATTTGAAGGTATTGGTCTCACCCGGTTCCAGGCTGCCGTTAATATTATACATGTAAACGGAAAATCCATGGGTCTCGTCTTCCGCTCTTTCAAGGTTGGTCACATGCCAGGTAATCTCATCGCCGACTTTCACTTCTATTATCTCGGGGCTGTAATGGCTTCGGATCAGCGTTGTATTAATCGTCACCTTGTTTCCGTCCCTGACAATTTTTTCCTGGCCAGGCTTGACCCGGTGCTTAAACCATTTCTGTTTGAAGCGCTTGATCGGCTTCAGTTTGTCGGCCTTGATCATCACCGCGTAATGGGGCTCACCTAGTGGAAGCGGCATGTCATATAGCAGCTGCATGGGCTTTCCCGCCGAGATGTCAATTAACTGATGGCTCTGGGGATGGAGCGGTCCGACCTGCAAAAACCGATCGATGGTCAGCTTGTTAAGACCGATCAGGTACTTTCCGTCCGGGGAAACGGTGTCGCCCTCTGCAGTGACCAGATGTCCGACATTATAATGAATCGCGACCTTTTCGATCAGTTTCAGATTCAAGTAATCCCACCTGGCGATAGCCGAATCGACGAACAGGGAGGTATAAGCAATCCCTTTTTCCGAGTCATACTGGGTATGAAGTGGTCCCAAGCCCAATTCCACCTGGCCGTGCAGAGAGTCTTTCATGCTGAGAATAGGAATGCCGTACGGATCTTTACCTTCGTACTTTTTGCTGTCAATGAGTTTCATCATCTTTTTGAAATCGTACACGGATACATGAGTATCGAGTTTTCCGGAGACCGTGAGATACTGACCGGTCGGGTCAATCATCACCCCATGGGGGCTTTTGGGTTCCGGAATCAGGAACAGGGCATTGTTGGCAACCATCGTCTCCATACTGATCACGTCATGACCGTTGATCTGGGTGGTTTTCCCTTCCTTGAACAGTTTTTCGGCGGTTTTCAGATTGATCATGTGCAGGTAGTCCGTGTCTTTTGATGACATTCCGGCTTCAGAGGGCAATCTGTCTTTAAACTTGGTATTTCCCGGCCCAAAGCCACCCACATACCGTTCTGAATTGAACGAATTGGTGAAGACCCAGCCTTTACTGATTTTTTTGCCTGAATCGGTCAGATCCTGGTAGTAAGGGGGCAATTCCACGGAAAAAGATTGGGTGTTGTCAATTTTTCCTCTCTTCCGGTCAAATTTCCACATGGTCATGGCACCACGGTATTTCTCATTGTACTCCTCGAGCGGTACGTACTCATTGGTAAAAGGGGCGGGTATCTGGGCGGCCTCCAGGACATATTCGGTATCGGGCGTTACAAAGGCGCCGCCATGTTCATTCTTCATGATCGGGTTGGTCACAATCTGAATCGTACTGAAGGTTTTAAGATCGATTACCGCTATCCTCGGGTTGGCCTTATCATTGATAAAAAGGTATTGGCCATCGTATTCGCCATTGGTTTCAGATAGCGCCGGATGATGCGTATCCCCCCATGTTATTTCTTTTCCTCTGATGCGGCCCTGGTCGAGAATTTTTCCGCTTTCAACATCACCGAAGCCATATCCCTGCCAGGGCTCCGGGGTGAAAACCGAGATGTATTTCAGGATCCTCATGGAGGGCACACCGTAAACAATTACCTGCCCGGATTGCCCCCCGGAAGAGAAGACATAATACTCATCAAGTTTCCCGGATGGTGTGTAGGTCTTGGCCGCAGCCAGCATGTCCTGCTGGGAGAGTCCCCTTGCCTTCATAACATCTTCAAGGGATTGTGCATTGACTGTTATAGCCATCCCCACAGCGATCATAGTAAAAAGAACAAGTCGAAATGTTCTTTTTATTTTCTTCATTTTTTGTTTCATTTGATCTACCTCCTTTAAAAAATATATAATAATGCCTCACCGCTTGATACAACCCTCAGATCGTTACCCGCTAATCATCTGGATGTTTGCATGAGCCAATAAGACAACCCGAACCGAAAACGTTTTTTCAGGTTCGTTCAACTCGAATCGACGATTTTTTTTTAATCAGCTGGCTCAAATGACCCAACAGCGAAAATGTAAACACGGCCCCGAACAGCGATGGAATGGAAAATAGCAAACCACAGACAGTCCAGGCAATCAAAGGAAAAATCGTATTTAATAAATCCACATTATCTCCTTATACGCATAACAAATAAGGTTAGATTGTACGAGCGTAGCGAACCACAATCTGAACCGTTTATCGGGATAGGGACGCCCATCGCTGAGCGCCCCTCCCACATCACCGGACATACGGGTCACGTATCCGGCGATTCGGCCGACTAAACACAGAAGGAGG
>Ga0056107_100188_pt1 | contig 12037 bp, 15 predicted proteins | sample WorMetcrassitun2_FD_77006 | JGI IMG/M metagenome (GOLD analysis project Ga0056107, IMG submission 77006) | Marine gutless worms symbiont microbial communities from Max Planck institute for Marine Microbiology, Germany - Olavius crassitunicatus.2 ...
TGGCCAAACAAATTATAACAGAAGAACATGTGAAGCTCAATTATTCCAATATATTACGACCTTTTTTATCGTCAAATTCGTCATCTGACCTACAAATCTGATCTGAGTTTTGCAAGAGGCTCCCCAGATAGATCAGATACAGCGCCCCAATCCATTTAAGCAGGGCAAACAGCTCGGCCGAGGCCGCCAGCAAAGCTCCCAACCCCAGCAAAGACATAGTCATGGCGGTAAAATCACCGGCTACGACACCAGCGACTAGCGGAGTCACCGACTTCTTACCATGAGCAATCGCCTGACTGACAACCAGAATAATAGTCGGGCCAGGGATGATGAGGATAAGACTTGAGGCCAGGACGAAACCGATATAAACTTCCAGGCTCATATTAATGCTCCAAAAATTTTACATACTATCTTCTTCACTGCGACAATTTTCACCAATCATGAAATTTCAATAAACTGTTATGCTGCACCGGCAAATAACATAATCGGTTCTACAACAATCGAAGTTTTTAAGCCAGGTGATTTCTTTGCTGATTTTATTAAGATGAATAATCGACAGAGGCTCCACAACGGTCTTTTATAGACGTTCTCAATTGAAAAGGATTAGCCATGTACACACTTGTTATCGGCAATAAAAACTATTCATCCTGGTCTTTAAGGGCCTGGCTTCTTTTGACCCAGTTCGGTATTACTTTTGACGAGGTTCGAATACCACTGCATACGGAAGAATTCAAACAGAAGATACTCCAATTCTCCCCCACCGGACTGGTGCCAACACTTCACTCAGGCGATCTGAAAATATGGGACTCACTTGCCATTTGCGAATATATCGCCGACAGTCACCCAGATCTTGGCTGCTGGCCGGAAGATATTGAAGCCAGAGCACTCGCAAGAAGTGTAAGCTGCGAAATGCATTCCGGCTTTTTTCAGGTTCGAAACTGGTTGCCGATGAACTGCGGGCGGAAAAAGGCTGTCGACACAATTACCCCGGAACTCAAGAAAGATATTGATAGAATCTGTGCAATCTGGCGGTCATGCAGACAATCGTACGCCGACCACGGGGAATTTCTCTTCGGCAAATTCTCCATAGCTGATGCGATGTACGCCCCAGTCGTGCTTCGCTTTAGCAGTTATCTCATCGAAGTAGGCGAACTCGAGTCCCACTATATGCAGGCCATGCTGTCTTTGCAATCGTTTCAGAACTGGATTGATGCGGCCGTGGCTGAAGAAGAGATTATCGATCAATATGAGAGCTGAGAGCGAATGGGATGGATTGGACGTCGCTATGTATAGTTGACCCGATGCTCAAAATACTTAAAGTGGGTTCACCATGAATCAACCTTGGTCTGATAGAACGATTGCCAGTTCGTCGTCGGCGTGGCTTTTACTTTTATGAACAACATTTCTTTTGGTGGGACTTGCAGGTTCCCTTTTTTGCGCCCCTGATATCACTCTGATGTTTGGCGATGGACACAATGGTTTTCAGACGTTTCTGAGTTTTTTCAGGTAGATCCTTCTTTTTGATCTTATCAGCTTCTTCACATATCGCCGCAAAGGCCTTTGAAATTTTTTCAGTGGAAAGCATGGTTGGTCTCCATATTATTGTATAAAAACAATCAACTACGACTATCTTTATCGATGATAAACTCTTAGTTAAAACCGATAAACACCTTTGCCCGAAAAGCAAAATATTGACCTGACACCATGCTAGGAAATAAGGTCCCCGGCTCCAAGACAATCTTGACACGATTTATTCGAACCCTTATATAAACAGTGCATTCTTTTATGCGCAGGGGTGGCCCGCAGGCCTGAGAAGATACCCATAGAACCTGATCTGGTTAATACCAGCGTAGGGAATTGCAGTATCAAGCCTGTCTTTTCAATTCTTTTCTCTGGTTATCTCCCGGTCGATCCGGCAGCTGCCTTCTGTATTGTAACCACCCACAACTTCATCAAGGTGCGAATATGTCTGAACTGTCTGTGAAATGTGCTGAGAATCTGGAGAAAATTCGCCAAAACAAACCACTGATCCATAACATAACCAACTTCGTGGTTATGAATTATACAGCCAATGTGCTGTTGGCAACCGGAGCCTCGCCGGTCATGGCTCATGCCGAGAACGAAGTCGAAGAGATGGTCGGGTTTGCCGGCGCCCTTGTTATCAATATCGGTACCCTCACCGATTTCTGGGTCGCTTCAATGCTGAAAGCAGGGAAAAAAGCAAGTGAATTGGAAACACCAATTGTTCTCGATCCGGTCGGATCAGGGGCAACGAGACTTCGGACCGAAGCGGCTAAAACTATTATCGCTGAAACCAACGTCTCAATTATCCGGGGCAACGCCTCTGAGATTCTTTCCCTGCACAACGAAGATTCAAAAAGTAAAGGGGTAGATTCTCTTCACTCCGTCGACGAGGCCGAGGGAAGTGCGATGAGTCTGGCCAAAGAACTCGGTGCTACACTGGCGATTACCGGTCCCATTGATTTTATCACCGATGGAAGCAGAATTATCAGAGTAAAAAACGGCCATCCGTTGATGCCGGTTGTAACCGGAACCGGCTGCTCGGCAACGGCGGTAATTGGCGCATTCGCTGCCGTCGACCTCGACCCGGTAAGTGCGGCGGCAACCGGACTGGCCTTTTTCGGTTTTGCCGGCGAAATTGCCGGAAAAACGGCCAAAGGCCCAGGCTCATTTATGAGTGGACTGCTCGATGGGCTTTACCAGCTGAGTGGCGATGATCTGGTATCGGGATGTAATATATTTGAGGCCTAGACAGCCATGACAGACTACTCTTTGTATCTGGTTACCGACAGAGTGCTGTCGCGGGGACGATCGACCAGAGAAATAGTCAAAGCGGCCGTATCCGGTGGTATTACCTGCGTCCAACTGCGTGAAAAAGATTGTTCCACCAGGGAATTTATCGATGAGGCCCTGGCACTCAAAGCGCTTCTCGCTGCCAAGGGTATACCGCTGATCATCAATGACCGGGTCGATGTTGCCCTGGCCATCGAAGCCGATGGTGTCCATCTCGGACAAAAAGACATGCCTATAGACGTCGCCAGAAGGATCGGCGGCAGTTCTCTGGCGATTGGGATCTCGGCTGAATCAATTGAAGACGCTGTCAGAGCCGAAGAGGAGGGTGCCGACTATATCGGGATCAGCCCGGTATTTTCGACAGCAACAAAAACAGATACTGCGCCGCCGCTCGGGCTCGCTGGAGTGACGAAGATACGAGAACTAGTCGACATCCCCATTGTCGGTATCGGCGGGATAAATCATAAAAATACTGAATCGGTCATTACTGCAGGTGCTGACGGCATCGCCGTTGTTTCCGCTATTGTCTCAGCCGATGACCCACGGGCAGCGTCGAAACGGCTCAGAGAAATCATTGACCAGACCGCTGCACATAAGGGATGACGGAATGGCAAAGAAACCCGGTCTATTATGGTGACAGCCCCATCAATTCAGATTAGTGAGCTGACGCTCGTTTTTGATAACGGCAAAAAGCTTTTCGGCAATCTCAACCTGAACATAGGAGCAGGTTTGACAACCTGCATCCTTGGCCCCAGTGGTTGCGGCAAATCGACCCTGCTTCGATTGATCTCAGGAGCTACCGACTTCGATGTCAAAGGGTCGGTTGCGTTCAGCCCCTCTGAATTTTCAAAAGTTGCCTGGATGGGTCAGGACGATCTGCTGCTGCCCTGGATGACGTTGTCTGACAACGTATTACTCGGAGCCAGGCTTCGCGGTGAGATCACCGATTCATTGCGTCAAAAAGCGGCGGATCTGATCGTCAAAGCACAGTTGGCAGGGTATGAAAATGCATTGCCGGCATCGCTGTCGGGCGGGATGCGTCAACGGGGTGCTCTGCTCCGCATCCTGATGGAGGAACGTTCGGTACTGCTGATGGATGAGCCTTTCTCAGCCCTTGACGCCCTGACCAGAATCAAACTGCAGAACCTGTCGACGGAAATGACCAAAGGGGCAACGACCCTGCTTGTCACCCACGATGCTGGTGAAGCGCTGCGAATGGCAGATCGAATTGTCATTTTTGGCAATGATCCGGTTGAAGTTAAGAAAGAGATTGAGTTTTCAACCACACCCCCGCGAAGGCCCGACAATCCGGAAGTACTACGCTATTACGGCCCGCTCCTGCAGCAGCTTCTTGAGGAAAAAGAGTGATGGCTGCCCTGCGTCTGTCAATCCTGGCCGCCGGCCTGATCGGAGTGTGGCAGCTGCTGGTACTGATTACCCAGGTTCCCCCTTATATTCTGCCGGGACCGTTGCCGGTCGCCCAGTCACTGGTTGAACATAGTCCGGTTTTGTTAAAACATCTGAAAACGACTTTTATCGAAATCATAATCGGCCTGCTGATCGGCAGTCTTATCGGCTCATCCTGTGCCCTGACAATGATCATCTCGCCATTGCTGAAACGGTGGATGCAGCCGATACTGGTTATCAGTCAGGCCATTCCGGTATTTGCCCTGGCACCTATTCTGGTACTCTGGTTTGGTTACGGCATGGCTTCGAAGATCGCTATGGCGGTCCTGATCATATTCTTCCCGGTCACCGCTTCTTTTTATCAGGGTATGCACCGAACCAATCCCGATCTTCTCGAATTGGCCCGTATTATGGGGGCCTATCATTTTTCAACCTTGAGGTACATAATCATTCCATCAGCCTTACCGGCGTTTGCTTCAGGGATGCGGGTAGCCACTGCCGTAGCGCCGATTGGTGCTATTGTCGGTGAATGGGTCGGCTCCAGTTCGGGGCTTGGCTTCTATATGCTGCATGCCAATGCCCGCATGCAGATTGATGTGATGTTTGCGGCACTTGCCCTGTTATCTGTCACTTCGCTGTTGCTCTACTTTTCAATTGATTATGTATTGGACAAAATTATCTACTGGGAATCTAGACAAGGAATCAGACAATGAAAAATTTTATCCGTTCAACCTGTGTTATCACTTTGAGTACACTGATGCTCTTTATTGGGTCTACCGTTCAGGGAGCCGAAAAGATAACCGTTCTGCTAGACTGGTTCGTCAATCCCGATCATGCACCGCTTTTTGTCGCACTGGAAAAGGGCTACTTCAAGGACAAGGGGCTCGATGTCGAGCTTATTGCCCCATCAAACCCAAACGACCCTCCCAAGCTGGTTGCCGCCGGCAAAGCTGATCTGGCCGTATCTTACCAGCATCAACACCAGATGCAGGTTGATCAGGGACTGCCGCTGGTTCGGGTCGCCACCCTGGTTGCCACGCCGCTTAACAGCCTGGTTGTGCTGGCCGACGGTGATATCAAGAAGATCGGGGATCTCAATGGAAAGACAATCGGCTATTCAGTAGGCGGTTTTGAAACGGTATTGCTCAAAGTTATGCTGGGAAATGAAGGACTCAGCCTCGATGATGTGAAACTGATCAACGTCAACTTCTCATTGTCCCCTTCACTGTTTACCGGTAGAGCCGATGCGGTAATCGGCGCCTTCAGGAATTTCGAACTGAACCAGATGGATATTGAAAAGCGGCCGGGACGGGCTTTTTATGTTGAAGAATACGGTATCCCCGCCTATGACGAACTGATTATGGTGGCTAACAAAAATAGGCTTGATAATCCGAAGCTGCGTAAATTTATCGACGCACTCGAAGAAGGCGTACAGTATCTGGTGAATCACCCGGAAAAAAGCTGGAAACTGTTTGTCTCAGGAGAACGAAAAGAACTCGATGACGAACTCAACCTCAGAGCCTGGAAAGACACCCTGCCCCGCTTCGCCCTCAGACCGGGTGCCTTGGACAAGACTCGCTACCTTCGTTTTGCCGAATTCTTAAAAGCTCAGGATATTATTAATGAAATTGCGCCACTTGAAACATGGGCGATTGAACTGGAACATTAAGCTACTCTGTCCCCTGGCTCTTTACCGGAAAAAAATGCATCAAGATTATCCAGCGCCCTGAACCCCATCGCATCCCGGGTTTCTTTTGTGGCGCTGCCGATATGAGGCATCAGGAACACATTGGTCAATTCCCGGTAGGCCGGATTGATATCAGGTTCATTATTAAAAACATCAAGCCCAGCAGCATAAAGTTTTCCCGACTTAAGAGCAGCAATCAGGGCATCGTCGTCAATGACGCTACCTCTACTTGCATTAACAACAATAGCATCATCGGGCAATGCTGCAATTCTTGACTCATCTAACAATCCGTTTGTCTCTGGAGAAGCAACGTAATGTAGAGCGAGAAAATCACAGTATGGCATCAATTCATCGGGAGTAGCGTGATAGACTCTGCACCTTCCTCAAGTTCGGGTGGTACGCGTCTTCTATTATGATAGTGGATCTCCATGCCGAAGCCACGGGCTCTTTTTGCCACAACCTGACCGACTCTGCCAAAGCCGACGATACCAAGTCGCTTGCCGGTTACCTGGACACCCACCATAAAACTTGGGCTCCAGTCCTTCCAGCTCCTCGTTCGTACCAGTGTTTCACCTTCGCTTGCCCGCCTGGCGGCGCCAAGCATCAGCATGATCGTCAATTCAGCCGTGGCATCTGAAAGGACATCAGGCGTATTTGTCACTATCAGCCCACGATTTTTCGCCGCTTCGGTATCGACATGATCGTAGCCGACTGAAAAGTTGGCGATAATCTTCACACACTCCGGCAGTCGTTCTATCACCTCGGCAGTGAACTTCTCGGTATGGCACGGCAGGATACCAGACACCTTTTCGGCCATTTTTATGATATCATCGCTTGAGTATAACGTATCGGTGGGATTGAGAATCGGCTGATAGTCTCGCTGAAGACGATCTTCAACCGTATCGGGAAGTTTTCTGGTAACAAGGATGACAGGCTTCATATGCCCTCCTTTTATTGTATTTTAAAATCACAGTACGATTACCCCGGACTGAGGAACACTCAAAGGTGTGGCAAGATCAGATATAATCCTCTCCTTCCTTTATCAACTTGTAGTAGTCGTACAGGAGTGCGCTGATGTTTACCACAATGATAAGCCATAGTATCGGAGATTTAAGCCTGATGGCATAGTAAAGAAGAAATACCATGGCTAGTAGAACGGCAATTGCTCCTGCAATCATATTACTCATAATGTACCATACTCCTTTTAGGCAAATTGTCTGTCTGGTTCACGATAAATTGGTATCCACTATCCCATGAGTTCTTTGACCAGCCAGTTGGCGGTCCGCAGCAGACGAGCATCATCCCCGCGAGGCCCAACCAACTGTACACCGAGCGGCATTTCATTATTACCCTGTAGAATCGGCAGGGTAATGGCAGGCATACCGCAAAGAGTCCAGATCGTGCAAAAAACTGGACTTCCAGTAGATTCCAGCCCAACGGGCGCTTCTCCGATGGCTGCTGGTGTGATAATTGCGTCCTGCCATTCAAAAATCTTGCTGAAGCCACTGTAAAGCGCGTCAATACTGGCGACGGCACTGTTATAGTCTGTGGCAAGGACCTTCTGGCCCCGCTCAATCATTTCCTTCAGGACACTGCTCAGATTATCAGCTCCGTCACGGTACTCTCGGGCAAAGCTTCGGGCAAGATCCGCTTCCATGATCATTCGATGCTGTTCATGGGCCTGATCAAACATCTGCGGCAGACTCACTTCCTCTGCCAAATCTCCCAGTTCACCGGTAAGTTCCACAAAAGCTTCCCGGGTAGAGGCGTCAGCCTGATCCCATACCGGTGTTTTGACAAAAGCCAGTTTCGGCTCGATAGGCGGCTCCTGAGCCTGGATATTTACCAGATCAGGCCTGGCCCGCTTTTTAGTATCAGGATCCTGTACATCGTAACCCATGAGTGCCTCTGCAATCAGGGCAGCATCCTCAACACTTCGGGCAAATACTCCCACTTGATCAAGGGGTTTAGACTGAGGCAAGATGAGATGCCTGGAGATCGAGCCATAGGTCGGTTTATATCCATACACCCCGCAAAAAGACGCCGGCCTGACCACCGAGCCGTTAGTTTGAGTTCCCACGGCTACCGGGATCATTCCAGCAGCCACTGCAGCGGCAGAACCACTTGAAGAGCCACCGGGCGTTCGACCAATATCATGAGGGTTACAGGTCTTGCCCGGAGAAAACACGGCAAGTTCCGTTGTCACAGTCTTGCCCATGATTACCGCCCCGGCAATCTGCAACTGAGTGACTACCGTTGCATCAGACTCGGGTTGCCGACCAGAATGTAGAATTGTGCCGTCTTCGGTCGGCATATTCTTTGTGTCAATAATATCCTTGATGCCTACCGGTATGCCATGCAGCGGGCCCAGGGTTCTTCCCGACTGCAGCGCTTTGTCTGCCTCCCTGGCCTGGGCAAGTGCCAACTCATTATCAAGGTACTGCCAGGCATGCACTTGGTCTTCCAGCTTGCCAATCCGTTCAAGGCAGGCAGTAACCAACTTCTCGGAGCTGATCAGGCCGTCACGGATCGCGGTTGCAGCTTCTTGTGCTCCTATTAATGCCAGTTCCATATATGCTCCTGAAAATTTTTTCTTACACTCCCCATTAGTGAGCACCGTAGATCAGACTCGGCAGCCAGGTCGTGATAAACGGGAAGTTGTACAGAATAACCATGGCAATCAGGACCATGAACAGAAACGGCAAGGAGCCTTTGAAGATTGTCGTCAACTGTATATGGGGTGGTGCGATACCCTTCAGATAATAGCACGACATCGCCATTGGTGGTGTCAGGAACGAAGTTTGCAAGTTGAAAGCCACCAATATCCCGAAAAACAGAGGATCGATATGAAAGGCATCGAGCAGCGGCAGAAAAATCGGTACGAAAATGATTATAATCTCACTCCATTCCAACGGCCAGCCAAGCAGGAAAATGATACACTGGGCCAAAACAAGAAATGCAACCGGCGGAAGATTCAATCCTATGACAAATTCTTCAATAACAAAGTGGCCACCGAGATATGAGAAGACCGAAGAAAAAGTCCATGATCCGACAAACAGCCAGCAGACCATGGCCGAGGTTCGTGTCGTCAAGTACACCGAATCTCTGAGTCGCTTCCAAGTCAGTTCTTTATAGCTTGCAGCGAGAACGATACTACCAAACGCACCAACCGATGCTGCCTCTGACGGAGTAGCCAGCCCGAAAAGAATTGAGCCGAGAACGGATAAGATCAAAATACTTAGCGGAAACACCGAAGTAAGCAGCATAATAAAAAGCTCTTTATTCGGTATATCGGTCTGTTCCTTGGGTGGTTTTGGGGCCAGCTTCGGGTTGATCCAGGCCCGGCCGATCACATACATGATATATAGCCCGGCGAGCATGAATCCGGGAATAAGCGCTCCGGCATACAGACGTACCACCGAAACACCGGAAATGGCGCCATAAACAATGAGCATGATGCTTGGTGGTATGAGAATACCGAGGCACCCCCCGGCACAGACCACACCTGCGGACAACTTTTCATCGTAACCAGCCTTGAGCAGTGCCGGAAAGGCCAGCAACCCCATCAGGGTGACCACTGCCCCGACAATACCAACCGCCGTGGCAAAAATGGCACAGGTCATCAGGGCGGCAACAGCCATCGCCCCTGGCACAAAGCGGGCGGCAATATTAAGACTATAAAAAAGCCGCTCAACGATATTGGCTCGCTCCACTATATAACCCATAAATAGAAAGAGGGGCACCGCGACAAGTACATCATTGATCATGACCGAATAAGTCTGATTTACCAGCAAATCGAAAACATTGTTCTGCAGAGGGTGGGCCATCCAGTCAGCTGGAGCATAGGCGTAATAACCGAAGCCAACGCCCATTGCGATCAGGGTAAAACAAATAGGAAATCCCAACAGGGTAGACCCTACAAAGGACCCCATCATCAACATGGCTACTTGAGGATCTGTCATTGTGTGGCCTCCTCTTGCTCGGCAGCTGCCCGTGCCGCCTTCTCTGCTTCATCTCGCTTATGCTGTTCGATCAGCTCTTTTTCCATTTCTTCAACATCTTGTACCCGTGTTGGCCAGGATCCCGTTTTTAAGCACTGGACGCAACGTATCGTTTCAACAATTCCCTGCAGCAAGAGGAAAAATGAGGCTATTGGCAAAATCGTTTTAAGAGGAGACACAGGCACACCTGCCGGACTGTTGATGCTGATCTCACCCTGGGGACCGGAAGGGCCGTACGGCAGAAAAGACCATGCCTCGGCAGCATAATCCCAACCGGCATAAATGAGCGCAAGCACCCCGGGGAAGAAGAACAAAATATAGAGAGTGAATTCGATTCCTGCCTGAATTCTTGGCGGCCAGAGCCGAAAAACGAAATCACCGCGAACATGGGCATTTCGAGACAGAGCGTAACCGCCTGCCATCATGAACAGTGTCCCGTACATGATGTAGCCAATATCAAAGGCCCACGAGGTCGGTGCTCTGAGCACGTAGCGCACAAAAACCTCATAGGTGGTAGCAAGACACAATATCAGAATACACCAGGCAAAACTCTTTCCCACCCAGGCGCTTAATCGGTCGATAAAGAAGAGAAACTGATTCATACTCAGGTCCTTGGCTGAATTTCTTTATTACAAAAAAAAAGCCGGATGGCGCGGTAATAACCGCACCACCCGAATAAAGAAGCAGGCTCAAAATTAAAATTAGAAGCCCAACTCTCCTGGAAAAACATGATCGTAAGCCAGTTTGTAATCTGCTGAATTGAGCAGATCATAGTAGGCAACACGTTTGGAGAACTCTTTCTGTGAGTTGGCGACCTTGGCGAAGAACGGATCTTTCATCAGTTCAACCATCAAGGTATCCCAGGCTTTGAGCTGGTCTACCATGACGCCTTCCGGAGTTCGGTAAACGTTAACTCCTGCATCGTTCTTCAGCCACTGAAGATCCTTGGAATACTGATCCAGTCCTCTCCAGTAGTTGGCTGATGAAGCTGCTTCAGCGCTGTATCGCAGAATAGCTTTATGCTCGTCTGCAAGCTTATTGAACTTGTCCTTGTTGAAGATGATCTCAAAGAATTCTGCCGCCTGGTGATAGGAACCAAGCATGTAGATCTTGGAAACATCCTGGGCACCAAAACTCTTATCAGAGGTCGGGTTGTTGAACTCAAACGCTTCGATAACACCACGTTCCAGCGCCGGTACGATTTCACCACCCGGCAGCTGGGTTACCTTGACACCCATTTCCTGCATGAGGTCAGCGGCCAGACCAACCGTACGATACTTCAGTCCTTTCATGTCCTCAGCCGTCTCGATCTTCTTCTTGAACCAGCCAAGCGGTTGTGTCGGCATCGGCATACAGAAGAAACCAACCGTGTTAATACCGAGTTGTTCGATCATCTCGTTGTAAAGTTCAAGACCTCCACCATAATAGATCCAGGCCAGACCCATGTGGGCGTTCTGTCCAAACACCGGGCCCGATCCGAACAGGGAAGCAACCTTGGACTTGCCGTACCAGTAAACAGTTACCTGGTGACCGCCATCGAGAACACCTTTATGCACGGCATCCTGTACGCGGAATGATTTAACAACAGCACCGGAGATCAGGTATTGGATCTTCAGGCGGCCGCCGGCCATTTCGTTTACACGCTTGACGTAGTCAGTCGCATAGTCATTAAAAATATCCTTGGCACCCCAGGCACCCTGCATCTTTAAAATTGTTGTTTCGGCCCTTGAAACCATCGGGAACCCTATGGTGGCAACGGTAGCGGCCCCGGCTGCAGCAGCCGCCGTTTTAAGGAACTTCCGACGCCCTGCTTCAGGTTCTCTCTGTACACTTTTTTCTACTTTATGTTCCTCCATTTACGGTACCTCCTCGCATAGTTGAAATTGAACAAGCTGATAGAGACAGAATTTACCTGCCACACTCTTTGTACAACATACAAATCTGAGAGACCGTCCACTGTAGAGACCCCTCCCAACAAACTATACTACCGTAATACTTTACTGCAACCAGAAAGGGTCCCCGTCATTAGGACCAGGGGTTAAGTTATAGTATGTTGTTCATAGTTTCTCTAAACCATCGAGGAGGAATTATGAAGAAACAGAGAAGGAAACATTCTCCGGAGTTTAAA
>Ga0056107_100189_pt1 | contig 12019 bp, 11 predicted proteins | sample WorMetcrassitun2_FD_77006 | JGI IMG/M metagenome (GOLD analysis project Ga0056107, IMG submission 77006) | Marine gutless worms symbiont microbial communities from Max Planck institute for Marine Microbiology, Germany - Olavius crassitunicatus.2 ...
ATCAGGCTGGATCAGGGACTTGTCAAGCACCGTACACCCACAGTGCTCGGCTCACCCTTAAGAATACGTGCCGTGCCCGGCACACAACGACGGTCGCATCGCGGCCATAGACACGCCGGAAAACCTGCGTGCCGCCATCAACTCCCGTCAATACGTCGAAGTGCGTTTTTCGGATGGACAGCCGGCCAATAGTGACCTCGAGGCGTTGGCCGGTGTCCTGCAGGTTGAATCGGACAACCGTATTTTCAAGTTGTATACCAAGACTCCCGGACAAACGGCAACTGGGATTGTTCGGTTGACGGACAAGCGAGGGCTTAATATCATGGATCTTTGTATCCGCAAACCCAGTCTGGAAGACGTGTATCTTCATTTTACAAAGGAACGCACGGAAGGAGACGCGCAATGACGGCGCCAGGCGGCGCCGAGACGATGCGCCGACAACTACATTGTTCGCTGGTAATACTGAAAAAGAATATCCTCCTGTACTACCTGAAACCGCCGGTGCTGATCTTCGGGGTCCTCTTCCCGGTCTTTTTCTTTCTTGCATTCAAGATGGGGCGACCGATTGCAGCTGAAGATGTCGTCCCGGGCATGGTGGCCATGGCATTGTGGTTTACGGCCAGCGCCGTCGGGCCATTGGTGACACCATGGGAACGTAACGCCAAGACCTATGAACGTTTGATTTCCATGCCCGTTTCGATCCATTCCATTTTGGCGGGCGACGTGATGAGCGGCCTGATTTTTGGCGCATGCCTTTCAGTTGTCCCGGTTCTTATCGGGATGGCTCTCACCGATACCGTTATCGTCAACATGCCGATTCTCATTGCCGGAATTGTGATGGGCGCGTTAAGCTTTGCCGCGTTAGGTGTGCTTCTGGCCGCACCGCCTGCCAGTGGTCCCTCCAATATCATGTTGTTATCAAATTTGGTTCGCCTTCCCCTACTTTTTGTAAGCGGGATATTCGTACCGATTGAACAAATGCCCGTCTGGGCGCAATGGGTGGCACCGTTGTCACCATTATCATACGCCACCGTTTTGATTCGCTTTGCCTATGGGAATGACGCGTTTTTCCGATCTGGTTATGCGTGCTCATGCTCGTTCTATTCACGATGGTCTTTTTTATGGTATCGTGCAAATTCCACAACATGTGGCGATCCAGGGGATTATAAAGACCCATCCCATCGGCACCTCACAACGCTCAGGGGCCAAATACTTGTAAAAAATCTGATTTTAGGGTAATATGGGATAATAGTTTTTAATTTTTAGAAAAGGAGCTAACCCCATGCCGATGTTTATAAAGCAGGCAGACCTCTTCACTGGTGTTAGCGGTAACTTTCTTAAAGCCATGATGGATATGGCCATCAAAGAATCTTATGAGGATGGCCAGGTTTTGTTTGAGCGGGGTGATCCCGCGGATCATTTTTATATCCTGGTGGCGGGATGCATCCAATTGACCACGGGCCGGGATAAAAAAAGAATTTACACGGGAAATCAGACGGGTGAATCCTTTGGGTGGTCCAGCCTCATCGACCGCGAATTATATTCGGCTTCTGCCCGTTGCATTAAACCGACAGTAGTATTAAAACTTAACAAAAACAATCTATTGCGGATCATCGATGATGACCCGACCAGCGGCGTTATTTTTTATAAATACCTGGCAAAAACACTGTGTAATCGCCTGCTGAAGAGCTACAAAACGCTGCCCGACAAAGACCACCAATAAGAGCCCCGGAAAGAAATTAATCCACACCTTTCTTGTCTTTTGGCCCGTCTGCTGCGTTACATCCACCGCCACGTATCTCGATACGCGCCGATGAATGTGCCTTGTAGACGAACCAAAATCCAGCGCAATCTTGTGGATTTATTTCTTCCCGGGACCCTAATCAATCCGAACAGAGGAAAATCTTCATGAAACGCTCTGAAATAGAAGCCGTTCTGAAAAAGTGCCTGTTTTTTAGAAATCTAGAGGAATGCGACCTTCAAAAAGTCACCGACCTATGTCAATCGGCGGATTTTGAAATCGGTATGCCCATATTTCAACAAGGGGACGTGGGCGACCGCTTATATGTGATCGTTGACGGGATGGTGGATCTTCAACGCTCGGTGACGCTATCCGACCGAAAAGGCGAGGTGGTCATTGAAAAACTGGGTCGAAACCGGGTATTGGGTTGCTGGTCCACGCTGCTCAACGAACCCCATATATTGATGGCTTCGGCCGTGTGCCAAAAACCAACGAAAGTCATCGTATTTAAAGGGAGTAAATTAAGACAACTGATGGAGAAGGAAGCGACACTCGGATTCAATATACTTGAAAGGCTCTGTTTCTTGCTCCGGGACCGGATTGAGCATGCCTATGGCGCTTTGGAAAAGATTTAAAAAGGAACACGTCATGGCCGATGATTTTCTTCTCGAGGAAGCGGCGTTGCTCGATGATATCCGTGCTCAACTCAAAAACCATGGAAAGGAACGGGGAAATCTCATTCCGATTCTACAGATGGTCCAGGAAAAGCATGCCTATTTACCTGTCCGCGCAATGGACATCGTCGCTGAACATCTATGCCTCCCGGCCTGTGAGGTTTTTGGCGTAGCCACTTTTTACAACCAATTTCGGTTTCACCCCCAGGGAAGAAACCCCATCAAGGTCTGCCTGGGGACCGCCTGCCATGTCCGGGGGGGAGATATCATTTTAGAAAATTTTGAGCGTAAACTGGAGATCCGGGAAGGTGAAACCAGCGAGGACCGAGAATTCAGCCTCGACCGGGTGGCCTGTGTGGGATGCTGCGCATTGGCACCCGTGGCACTTATGGGAGAGACTGTCCACGGCCAGATGGCACCGAGTAAAGTAGAAGGCTTAATTTTGCGCGCCACTATGGAACGGGAAAAACGGGAAAACGAAAAAAAAGATTCGATTGATGACAACGAATAAAACGCATCTGCATCAACCGCTGAAAGCGCCGCACCGCACCTACGCCGAGCTTCGTGAAAAAGCGCAATCACACAAGCGCGCGCTTGATAGGGTATCCGTGCCAAAAATCCGAATCTGCATGGCCTCCTGCGGTATTGCCGCGGGTGCCCTGGAGACAAAGACCGCCTTCGAAAACGCCCTGGTCGAGTACGGTCTCGACGCATCCATCCGGACAGTCGGTTGTATCGGACATTGCTATGCCGAACCGGTGGTGATCATTGACCATCCCGATTCCGGCTTTCCACCGATCTTCTATCCGGAAGTCACCCCTGGCAAGGCCCGCATGTTGGTCAACCAGTTTTTGTTAAAAAACGATCCGCGGTTTGAACACCTTCTGGGCGCCATGGTGGAAAACGACATGATACCGTCGGTGTGGGAGTTTTCGCGCTTTAACCAGGAAAAGCGGATCGTTACCGAAAAATGTGGCATTGTTGATCCGGAAAATATTGATGACTATATCGCCATGGACGGATACGCGACCTTGGCATCGGCGCTCACCATGCCGGCTGAAGCAATTATTAACGAAATAATTAAGGCGGGTCTGCGAGGCCGGGGAGGAGCCGGATTTCCCACTGGAAGAAAATGGGCACTGGCTCGATCGGCAGCGGGTAGGGAGAAAATCATTATTTGCAACGCCGATGAGGGCGATCCCGGCGCATACATGGACCGGACCATCATCGAGAGTAATCCTCACCAGCTCATTGAAGGAATGGTGATTTGTGCCGTGGCCGTGGGAGCCAAAAAGGGATATATCTATGTCCGCGCCGAATACCCGCTGGCCGTCCAGATTATCACCCGGGCCGTCGATCAGGCCCGGGCGGCGGGTTTAATCGGTCAAAAAATATTAGATAGTGATTCGGCCTTCGACATCGATATTTTTCAGGGAAGCGGCGCTTTTGTATGCGGTGAGGAAACAGCGCTCATCCGGTCCATTGAAGGACACCGGGGTATGCCTCGTCATCGGCCGCCCTTTCCCGTTCACCGGGGGTTAAAGGGGCATCCCACGGTCATCAATAATGTCAAGACCCTGGCATCCATCCCCCCGATCATCAATCGGGGTGCCGATTGGTTTCGACGAATCGGCACGCCCGATAGCCCCGGTACGGCCATTTTTTCGGTGGTGGGCGACGTCATCCATCCCGGGCTGGTGGAAATCCCCATGGGCGTGACCCTGCGGTCGTTGATATTCGACATCTGTGGCGGTATTCCCAATAAGAAACAATTCAAGGCTGTTCAAATCGGCGGCCCGTCAGGGGGCTGTTTACCGGCCGGTTTTCTCGATACGCCCATTGATTTCGACTCGTTGACCGATACGGGCGCCATGATGGGCTCCGGCGGCATGGTCGTCATGGATGAGGATACCTGCATGGTCGATATCGCCCGCTATTTTCTCGATTTCACCCAAAATGAATCCTGCGGTAAATGCACCTTCTGCCGCATCGGTACACGGCATTTGCGAGACATCCTTAAACGGCTCACCCTCGGAGAGGGCATCGCCAATGATCAACAGCTGATTCGATCCCTGAGCGAAGATATTAAAAACGGCTCCCTTTGCGGGCTGGGAAAGACCGCACCCAATCCGGTGCTGACGTCTCTAAGATACTTTCCTGAAGAATATCAAGCTCATATCGACAAAAAACAATGTCCGGCAATGGTCTGCCGGGCCTTGACCGCCTTTTATATCGATCTGGAAAAATGTGCCCGTGGTTGTGATGCCTGCGTAGGCTGTTGTCCCGTGGAAGCCGTCTTTACCACGCGAAATCGAAAAAAGGGAATCGATCAAGCGCTTTGCGTACAATGTGGCGAATGTCAGGTGGCCTGTCCGCCGGATTATAATGCCGTCATGCGGATTACGCCTCCGGAAGAGGCGCCGGTGGTGGAAAGATCGGAAAAAAAAGCGTGACCGATAAAATGGTGAAAAATAAAACGACCCTTTGTGTGGATAATCGGAACATCAAGGTGCGCACCGGCATGACCCTGCTTCAAGCCTGCCTTGATCACGATATCTATATCCCCCACCTTTGCCACGTGGAAACGATGCGCCGGCCGGCGGCTTCATGTCGCCTGTGCTTTGTGGAAATTGAGGGAAAAAACCAGCCGGTGACCGCCTGCACCGTTCGAATCAAAACACCGATAACGGTCAGAACCGATACGGAGACGGTTCGACGGCTTCAACGCGCCGCGCTCAATCTGCTCTTATCCGTTCACAAAATAGCATGCAAGACATGTCCGGCGAATCGTAAATGTGAATTACAAAAAATTGCCCGGTTTTTAAAGGTTGGATTAAAGGTAAAGGGCCTGCCGCTCCGATTGAAAGCGCAGGATCGGGTAGACACCCATCCGGTTATCGTTTACTGGCCCAACCGCTGTGTTCTTTGCGGCCAGTGCATCAACGCCTGCCGGTCGATCAACGATCGACCGCTAATGGCGTTCGCCGGTCGGGGATTCGATACCATGATCAGTTTTTACGCATCGACCGATATGCGGACGGAAAAAGATTCATGCACCAATTGCACCGCCTGTATCGATGCCTGTCCCGTGGGTGCATTGACAAAGAGATGAAGGGATGAACCGATGTTCAATGTTCATTATTTTTCCCTGTCAGCCTTCATAAATAACAGCCAAAATAGTCGCCTGGCCCTCTTTCGCGGCGATTAGGTGGGGCGTTGTGGATGGATAATAGGCGGTGTCTCCGGGTGTCAATTCGTAATGATCGTCCGCGATGTTCAACGAAACGACCCCTTCCATCACATGGATGAACTCTTCCCCTTCGTGAACGGACAACTCGCCCTCGGGGTTTTCTTCAAGTTGAACCATGAGGGCTTCCATGTGGCGCCCCTTAACTTCCGGGGCCAAATCCTTGTAGGTGTACACTTGACGCTGACCCGCCTTAGAAGTGGAACGCGAAATCACCTTGCGTTCATCTTTACGGGTAATTGAGTACAACTTATCCCCCCGTCCGGAGACCAGCTGCCCAAAGGCACTGCCAAGCGCCTTGGATAATTTAATCACCGTGCCCAGCTGGGGCTGTACTTTATTTGCTTCAATATCGGCTAAAAAGCCCTCTTCAAAACCGGTTAATTTGGCCAACTGGCTCAGGGACAACCCCTTCGTGGCCCGTAGCTTGCTCACCCGCTCCCCGATTTCCTCCACGGGTTTCTGCCCCGTGTCGGTGATATCGCCGGTCAGGTCTTCAAAATAGTCTACATTGATATACGGTTTGGATGATTTTTCGCTCATCTTTTTCTCCTATTTAATTAAAACGAATTAAAGCGCCCCCAGGTGGCGCGCGATGACGATTCGTTGGATTTCCGAAGTCCCTTCACCGATCTCCAATAGTTTCTGGTCGCGATAAAACCGCTCGATTTGATACTCGCGCATCAATCCATATCCGCCGTGAAGTTGGACACCATGATCGGCGCACAAATGCATCGCCTCGGAACAATACAATTTGGCGATGGCGGCTTCCTTGGAGAACGATTTATTATTGTCCCGCAGCCAGCACGCTTTGTAAAGCAACAGGCGCGAGGCATCCACCTGCATGGCCATGTCCGCCAGTTTGAAGGCATTGGCCTGAAATCGCGCGATGGGTCGCCCGAACTGCTCCCGCTCCTTCGTGTATTTCAAGGACATATCCAGGCATCCCTGGGCACCGCCCAGTCCCATGGCGCCAATGGATAACCGCCCGCCATCAAGCGTCTGCATCATCTGATGGAACCCCTCGCCGCGATCGCCCAGCATATTTGCCACGGGTACCCTGCAATCTTCAAAATACAGCTCGCTTGTATTGGAGGAACGCCACATCATTTTATCGTGCATGGTTTTGGCAACAAACCCGGGAGTTCCCGTTTCCACTAAAAAGCAGGAAAGCTCTGGCCTTCCATCCTCGCGGGTATCGGTGCGGCAAAGCACAGTGACCCCGGCAGTGATGTCCGTAGCGGCATTGGTAATAAATATTTTCGCCCCGTTGATGACCCATTCGTCGCCATCACGGATGGCCTTGGTCTGGGAATTCCCCGCATCCGACCCGGCATTGGGTTCGGTTAATCCAAAACCCCATAACGTCTTACCCAAACAGAGGTCCGGCAGGTATTTACGTTTTTGTTCCTCATTTCCAAAATAATAAAGGGGGCCGATTCCCAGGGAATTTTCGGCGGCCACCGTTGCTGCGTGAGACCCATCCACCCGGGCGATCTCCTCAGTGGCAATGATGTAAGATACATAATCCATCCCCTGGCCGCCGTATTCTTCCGAGACAAAAATACCGAAAAGCCCCATTTCGGCCATTTTTTTCATGGTCTCGTAAGAAAATGTTTCACTTTTATCCAGCTCATCAGCCACGGGACCGATTTCATTTTCAGCAAATTTTTGCACCGTATCCCTCAGGATTTCCTGATCCATGGTCAAACTAAAATCCATTGATACTCCTTTTCTTTAAAATAACGGCATACAGGAATCAGCCCAAATTGAGTGTCAAAATAAACAATTTGGTGTATATTTTCATTATCTATACATTCTACAAGTCGATGCCAATGGGGTCAATACCAAAAAATGATCGTCGAAAAGTGGAAAAACGTGTCATGAGTGCTTATAATGTTGCCCATCGGCCGGTATCCATACGGAAGATACATCCAAATCCATAAGGAGATATTTTTCATGACAATGATAAAATTGAACCGTCTTTTCAGCGTTATGCTGCTATCCTTTTTCATTGCAACCACTGCGATAGCTTCGAGCCCTGAATCAAATCTGGGGTCAAATTTGGAGTCAAATCTGGAATCGAATCCGGAGGCCAAGATCAGCATTGACGTGGAAGAATTCACCCTTGAAAACGGTATGTTGTTTCTCGTTGTCAATCGCCCGGCAACCCCCCAGGTGGCCTGCCGGCTGGCCATCCGCGCAGGGTCCGCCCTGGAAACCACCGGACAAACCGGCATTGCCCATATGCTTGAGCACATGTTGTTTAAAGGAACCAAAAACTTTGGCACCCTGGATTGGGAAAAAGATCTTCAGCTTCAAACGGATATTGAAGCTGCCTACAAGGTCATTGATATCGAACGCCACAAACGCAGCCCCGACCAGGCCCTGATCCGCAGGCAATTAGAAAAGATGACCCAATTGCGAAATGAAGTCCAGCAAATCTACGTCCCCCAGGCATTTTCCTCGCAACTGGGAAAAAACGGCGCTGTGGGTGTCAATGCCTTCACCACAAGAGACCAGACCCAATATGTCATGTCAATTCCTTCGGACATGATCGAGCAATGGTTTTCCATCGCCAGCGAGCAGATATTTGAGCCGGCCTGGCGGGAATTCTACGTTGAAAAAGGGGTGGTTCAGCGGGAATGGGCGTATCGGTATGTCAACAACCCCAATGGCGCCGCCTGGCTTGACTTATACGCCACGGCCTATACCGCCCATCCGTATCAAAATCCGGTTATCGGATGGAAATCCGATATGGAAAATTTCAGCACCACTGCCGCCCGAAAGTTTCACGAGCGCAATTACCATCCCGCCAATGCCGTCTGTGTGTTGGTAGGCGATATCTCGGTGGAAAAAGCCCGGCAACTGGCCAAAACCTATTTTTCCCGCTATCCGGCCGGGAAACGTTCACCCGAAGCGGTTACCACCCAGCCGTCTCAACAAGGCCCTGTCGAACGAATCCGGTATTTAAAAGGTGCCCGGACCCCTTTGGTCCGAATCGGCTTTCACGGGGCACCCATGGGAACTGATGAGTTTTTTGCCCTCGACGCCATGACCATGATCTTAAGCTCCGGCCGAAGTGCGCGAATGAATCGGGAAATTGTAGAGAAAGGCCTGGCAACCCAGGCGTGGGCGCACAATCCCGACAACCGGTACGGCGGTATGATCATTCTGGGCGGATCGCCCATAGAACCTGAGACGGCCTCACCGGATACGCCAACAGATACGCCAAATGAAGAACAAAAACAGGCGGCCTACCTGGCCGCCTGCCGCAATGTCGAAAAATTGCTGATTGACCAGGTGGAGAACCTCAAAGATAAACCGGTCTCCTCCCGTGACCTGGCCCGGCTTAAAAAACTCAACCGCCGGGATTTCATTGACCGATTGCGGGGAAACGAGGATCTGGCCGGCACCCTGGCAACCCTTGAAGTACAAACCGGATGGCGATACTTAACCGCCTACCTCGACCGGATGGAACGTGTCACCCCCGAAATGATCCAGGCCGTCGCCCAAAAATATTTTCAAAATGACAACCGAACCTCGGTTTACGTCATTCCCGGCGGCCAGCCGGACCGGCCACCCGAGCCCTATTCCGAAGTTCGTTCCGTGAGTGTGAAGTCCGCATCGACGATGGCCCCATCAACCCAGTTGGACAATCACTCGCTATACCCCACCCCCGAAGCATGGCGTCACCCCTTGTCCTTTTCACGACAACCGGAAAAAATCAGCTACCCGCCCGCGGAAACAACTGATATTAAAGGTGCCCGTGTTTTTTACCTGCCCGATCATCAACTACCCCTTATTGATTTGAGGTTAATGATCAAAGCCGGGTCAGTCGATGTGCCTGAAAGCAAAATCGGCCTGGCCACACTTTTAAGCGCCACGATTATTCGGGGGGGAACCGCAGATTATTCACCCAAGGAATTGGCTCAAATATTGGATGAAAATGCCATCCGCCTGTCCGTCAATATCGGCGAGGAATCTTCCGAGGTCCATTTGTCCGTCCTGAAAAATGACTGGAAAAAAGGGATGTCTTTATTAAAATCCGTCCTGACCCACCCCCGTTTTGATATCGGCGTACTTAAAACCACGAAGATACGGGCGACAACCGCCCTGAAACGCCAGGGCGGGGATGCCCAGAATGTCGCCGGCAGGGAATGGCTTATCTGGCATTTCAAGGACCACCCCTACGGCCGAGACTCATTAATTGGACTTGAAACCATCGATGCCATCGCCCAAACGGATTTAACCGGGTTTTTGACCCGATACTTTGTACCATCCAATATGGTCGTCGCTGTTTCAGGCGATATTAATAAAGATCAAGCCATAAAAGACTTAACCCAACTAATGGATGCGTTGCCCCAAGGCCCGGCACCCCAACGGGATATGGCATCCCCAACCGACACCGCGCCGGTATTGGCCCTGATTCACAAACCCGGCCAGGTCCAATCCCAAATCATGCTGGGCATGCCTGGAATCCGTCGCGACCACCCCGATTTCTGGAAGCTGCGTTTGCTGGTCGATATCCTCGGGGGTAGTGATTCGCTCCTTTACAAACGCTTACGGGATGATCTGGGGCTGGTTTACTCCGCCGGTTTTTACCAAACCTATCGATGGCAGGCAGGCCTATTATTGGGATATATTGGCTGCAAAGGAAACAAAACCAACCAGGTGATTGCCGAAACCATTCAAACGATCAACCAGCTTTTAGAAAAGGTGCCCGAATCCGACTTTAAGTTAAAAAAACTGGATGCCCTAAACAGCTTTGTATTTAATGTGGATTCGCCGTCAGCACTGGTCGCAACGTATGGCCGTTACGCCATGCGCAACGAACCGCTCGATACCCTGGAGCGGATCCAAACACAATTCATCCAAGCCACGCATGAAGATATGAGTCGGCTGGCCAAGACCCACCTCAATACCCGCCAACTTCAGATAATCATCGTAGCGGACAAAACCATTCCGATTACAGCACCGGATGGAGAAAACATCGCACTGGAAACGGATCTGAAACGATTAGCAGCGCAAATGGACCTCCCCTACCGGGAACTGGCATTGCGATGATATTGCAAATGCGTTAAAAAAAACAGATGGACGAAATATACTAAATTAGATCAGGCACTAAAGGGAGGAAAAAATGGTTGAGATCAGCAAAGAAGTTTTTGATATTACAAATAAACCGGGACGGATCGGTCTCCTTTCCACGGCCAGTAAAAAGGGAAATCCCAATGTGGCCTACTTTGGCAGTCCCCGCCTAATGGACGATGGAACAGTTGTCATGGGCCTGGGAAATAATCGGACCCTTAAAAATCTGGAAGAAAACCCAAAAGCGGTATTCTTTACAATGACCGAATGCCCGGTCACATTTAAGACCCCCGGTTATCGGCTGTATCTTGAAGTCGATGAAATTCAGAAAAAGGGGCTGATTCTCGATGGCGTCAAGGAAAAAATTGCCGAACATGCAGGTGCTAAGGCCGCTGAAATGATTGTGGCAGGCGTTGTTTTCAGAATGACGGATATCCGTATGCTGGTTGACATGGGATAATACAGCCGACAAGGGTATTTCTATGAAGGAGCAGTGGAAAAAAAGGAGAAAGTGCTATTCTTGGGTCGCTGGGTGATTTGCTTGATGGTGATGGTTGCGGTTTGAAGTGGGTAAAAAATGCCCAGTCATCTCGAGATATCTTCAATATAGCTTGTGGGGTTCTTAACTTGATCTGAGCCAATATTTGGTGCGCCCGGCAAGATTCGAACTTGCGACCTACGGATTCGTAGAGCAAAGGTTTGAGATTTGTATTTTGCTGTAATTTCAACATACTGATTATATACAGCTTTTTAACTTAACTTTTGGTTTCGTTTGGAACCATTTGGAAATATTTGACCTTGACGGGCACAATTTGGGCACAATCCATATTTAATATGGCCCTACCCTATCCTCACTTCACCATAATCTTATTCTACATGTTCTTCAGTATCAACAAATCTAATCTGCTATTTAAAAAACAAAAATTGTCTATGGTGGTTCAGGAGCGGAATATTAGATTCTATTTTATGTGATAGACAAGCAGGACGGAAAGGACGATGTATTCGAATAATTTCTAAAGAGCTGTTTTATCTTTCATTCTTCAATCTAAAGTTTGATGGTCTACCTTATTTTAAGATGTGGTTTACAAATCAAAAGAAAATCCAAATGAGCGACTAAGGCACGAAGTCCAAAATAAATTAAGGCTCAAAAAAGTGTCTGGTAGTGTCAACAATTATGTGTGAAATTATACTCTGCCATATTTTTCATAAATGGCAGGTTGGCGGCAACTTTACCTATGGGTTTCGACCTCCAGTGGATTTCCATCTTTA
>Ga0056107_100190_pt1 | contig 11955 bp, 10 predicted proteins | sample WorMetcrassitun2_FD_77006 | JGI IMG/M metagenome (GOLD analysis project Ga0056107, IMG submission 77006) | Marine gutless worms symbiont microbial communities from Max Planck institute for Marine Microbiology, Germany - Olavius crassitunicatus.2 ...
GATGGTTCGTGGCCCCGATAAGGTTATGATGCACCTGATGTTTGGGGTTGTCGCTTTGTTTGCGGATCAACTCCTTAAATTGACTGGTTACTGATGAAATGAGTTTTGCAAGAGGCTCAATTAATAAATTAAAATATTTCTTCAATCCTTGATTTCGTTGTTTTAACTTGTTACTTACAAAGAGAGGTTTTCCTGTTGCAGCGTTTGGTAATTTTTATTTGCTCAACAAGAACTAGATGAAATAATTCGATAATTTGTGTTATTTGCTCCGACATTTTGATTTTTTCCAAATGAACAACACCAACCGATTTTAAGTTTTTTAAATGAATTAAAGGACTTGGTCAGTGAAAGCAGCCAACCGTGATTTCACCCGTGAGGTAAATCTGTTCAATATCCTCAACAGTATTCGTGAGGCGGGAACAATTTCACGTGTGGAAATTGCCGAAAAGACCGGACAGAGCAGAGCATCAGTTACCAATATTACCGCCCTGTTGATAGAGCAGGGGCTGATTTACGAAGATAAGGTTGCGTTGTCCACGAGTCGGGGGCGGCGCCGCATCATGTTGATGCTTAATCCGGATGCAGCCTATGCGGTTGGGGTGAAAATTGCAGCATTCAGGTTGAGTTTTGCAGTTGTAGATTTTGTTGGTCAGGTAAAATCGACTTTATCCATTCCTTTCAGGGTCAGGGAGCGCTCGGCAGACATGCTGGCAGATGTAGCCGAGGATGGCATACTTCACTGTCTCGAAGATGCCAGACTAAAGCTTGCCGATTTGTCCGGTTGTGGGCTGGCAATTCCGGGTTTTGTCGATTCGGAGACGGGAACCTGTCACTGGACACCGATTCAGAACGACTCATCAGATATTCGAGCGTTGTTATCTAAGCGGCTGAAAATGGATGTCTATCTTGAAAACGACGCCAATTCCTTCACGGTGGCCTCGCAGTGGTTCGGGCTTGGAAAGGGGATCAGAAATTTCCTGGTCGTTACCATAGAAGAAGGGGTGGGGATGGGCATTGTTGTAAACGGCAAACTTTATCAGGGGGCATCGGGGATAGCTGCTGAGGTCGGACATACCATCATTGTTCCCGATGGCGAGCCGTGTCGATGTGGAAAATTCGGATGTCTTGAGGCCTATTGTGCAGATTCGGGAATTCGCCAGCAGGCAAGAAAACTGCTGCAGAGAAGAAAAAAAGTAGTGGATCTGGGCATGCTGACCATCGAGGATATCACCCGAATGGCTCAAAAAGGTGATAAAGGGCTGGGCAAGATTTTTAACCGGAGCGGAGAAATTCTGGCTCGCGGGGTTTCCGGACTCATTCAGATTTTCAATCCGGAGCGGGTCATCATTACCGGGGAAGGGGTTCGTGCCGGTGACCTGGTCTTTGAGCCAATGACTGAGGCGTTGGGAAGATATCTCAACAAGGAGCAGGCACAATCGGCGCAGATTATGATCCAGGAGTGGGACGACCATGACTGGGCTCAGGGAGCGGCGGGATTTGTTTTGAGTGAGATCTACAAATCTCCATTGGACAAAATTCAAAGAACCAGTTGAACATCGGTTTTCATTTTTAACACATGTCAGGAGGGCTCGCTATGAGCATCTATTTTTCGGAAGTTGAACAGATAGAATACGAGGGCAGAGATTCGAAAAACCCTCTGGCTTTTAAATGGTACGACAAAGATCGGGTTGTGCTCGGCAAAACGATGGCCGATCACCTGCGCTTCGCCGTCGCCTACTGGCATACTCTGAAAAATCAGGGTGGTGATCCCTTCGGAGACGGCACCATGGACCGTCCCTGGAACCACTACAGCGATCCACTGGACAAGGCCCGGGCAACCTGCGATGCGGCCTTTGAATTTATATCGAAACTGGGGGTTGTCTATTACTGTTTCCATGATCGGGATCTGGCACCGGAAGGAGACAGTTTCGCTGAGTCCTGCGACAATCTGGAGAAAATGGTCGCCCATGCCGCACAACTGCAAAAGGGTACCGGCATTAAACTGCTGTGGGGAACGGCAAATCTGTTTTCCAACCCTCGCTATGCCCACGGGGCCGGGACAAATCCGGACTACCATGTTTTTGCCTATGGTGCGGCCCAGGTGAAGCACGCTTTAGCTGCGACAAAAGCACTCGGGGGTGAAAACTACGTCTTCTGGGGCGGTCGGGAAGGCTATGAAACCCTGCTGAATACGAGGCTGAAGCAGGAACAGGATCAGATAGCGGCCTTTTTCAGGATGTGTGTCGACTATGCCCAAAAGATCGGCTTTACCGGACAGTTTCTGATTGAACCTAAACCCAAGGAGCCGACCAAACATCAGTACGATTTTGATTCCGCAACCATTCTCAACTTTCTGCAGAGCTACGATCTGATTGATCATTTCAAACTCAATATAGAGGCCAACCACGCAACCCTTGCCGGTCACACTTTTGAACATGAACTGGCGGTGGCGGCCGCCGCCGGCAAACTGGGCAGTATGGATGTTAACCGGGGAGATCCTTTGCTGGGCTGGGACACCGATCAGTTTCCGACGGATCTTTATTCGACCGTCTATGCAATGCTTGAAGTGCTTGCCGCCGGCGGCCTCGGTTCCGGAGGCATGAACTTCGATGCCAAAATGCGGCGGGGATCGTTTGAGCCGATTGATCTGTTTCATGCCCACATAGGAGGTATGGACGCTTTTGCCCGGGGTCTGGTTATCGCCGCGGCAATTGTTGAAGACGGTTTTCTAGAGGAGTTCAAAAAACAGCGCTACCACTCATGGGATGGAGCCGGAGCCGCTGTACTGAGCAACAAATCAAGTCTTGATGAATGTGAGACATTTGTCAGAACAAACGGTGAACCGGTGGTGCCGAGCGGCAGACAGGAGTACCTGGAGAACCTGATCAACACCTTCATCTAGAGGTTCTGCTCCGCATGGGAAATCGATAATGTCAGATCGACTGTATATAGGTATCGACAGCGGTACTCAGGGCACCAAGGGTGTTGTTTTAAGCGAGGAATCTGGAAATCTCATCGCTGAAAGCTACCACGGCTATGATTTGATTGAAAATGAGCGTGGGGGCAGAGAGCAGCATCCGGACACCTGGATAGATGCCTGTGACAAGGTGCTTACCGATCTGCTGGCCGCTGAGGAAGTTTCTCCAGCAGCGATCAGAGCGATCGGTGTTTCCGGTCAACAGCACGGTATGGTCCCGCTGGACCGTGACGGACAGGTGATCAGGCCGGCCAAACTCTGGTGCGACACGGAAACTGCCGACCAGTGTCTCACCATTACCAGACGGGCCGGAGGTGAACAGGCGGTTGTCAAAGCCATCTGCAATCAGGTGGCCGCCGGATTTACCGCTTCCAAGATTCTCTGGCTGCAAGAACATGAACCCGATCTCTACGATCGTCTGGCAACCGTCTTGTTGCCCCATGACTACATTAACTACTGGTTGACCGGTAACCGGGTCACCGAATTTGGGGATGCCTCCGGCACCGCTTATTTTGATGTGGCCAACCGCTGCTGGTCCGAACCTTTGCTCAAAGCCATCGATCCTTCGGGAAAACTGGAGAATTGCCTGCCCGATTTTGTTGCCCCGGACGAACCCTCCGGTAGACTCAGAAAAGAGATAGGTGAACGGTTCGGCTTGTCTGCCGATATCGTTGTCTCATCGGGCGGCGGTGACAACATGATGGCGGCCATCGGTACCGGCAACGTTGTTCAGGGTATCGTTACCGCCAGTCTCGGCACATCCGGGACCATTTATGGCTATGCCGATCAGCCGGTAGTCGACAAAAGTGGCGAACTGGCCGCCTTCTGTTCCTCATCCGGCGGCTGGCTGCCGTTGGTCTGCACCATGAACGTTACCGTCGCCACCGAGTTGATGCGCTCGCTGTTTGATCTTGGTCTGGATGAGATGAACCGGCTGGCAGAGTCGACATCGCCGGGTGCCGAGGGGATTGTTCTGCTTCCCTATTTCAACGGCGAACGGACACCGCCGCTTCCGGGGGCAAAGGCGAATCTGGGTGGTTTGAGTGCTCTGAATATGAAAACCAATAATTTCTGCAGAGCGGCAATGGAGGGGGCGACCTTCAGCCTCAGATACGGTCTTGATGTCATCCGCAGGAACGGTATTGAACCCCGACAAATAAGATTAACCGGAGGTGGGGCAAAAAGCAGACTCTGGCGGCAACTGACGGCAGACATTTTCAACTGCGAGGTTGTTTGTTTGAAGCAGGAAGAAGCAGGTGCTGCCGGAGCTGCGCTGCAGGCATTGTGGTGCGCTGACAAAGTGGCCAGTAGAAACACATCGTTGCCGGATATCACCGCCCGCTTTGTCGAAATTGATGAAGCGAGCAAATGTGAACCTGATCAGGTCAATGTCAATCAGTACGAGGATCTGTATAAAATCTACCTGCGTTACAACGAGGCGCTTCAGCCGCTCAATGAATAAAGGGTTTTTAAGGTTCAAACCGAATAAATGTTCGGGTTAGCAATCAGGCTTGAGTGAAGCGATTATATCGGCGGCGATTTCCCGCACCTGGGGGTTCTCGTCAGCAAGCATTTGTCCGGCCTGGCCGCCAAGGCCCGGGATTCCGATAATTGCCAGTACGCTGAGAGCTTCTCCCCGGAGCAGCGGCTGATCGGAAGTAAGCAGCTTTGTTAAAGACGGGACGGCCAGGTGGAGCTGACTGCATTGCCGGGCCTGCAACTCTTCGAACAGCACCGACACACCCAGCCGGACATTGAATCGTTCATCGTCGAGAACGTCACCGGTCCAGTCGAAATAACGGGGCTCCCGGTAAAACATGGCAGCGATGTTTTCAACGTGGCCCATTTCCAGAAAGTCCTTGATGACCTCCAAAAGTTCAGCATCACTTACTTCTTGCATAGCGTCCTGTCTAAAAAATGCAGCTAAGTGGTCCAAGTGGTCAGCTTGAAACAATCAAACAACATTACCTTATCAATAAGTTAACGATTGGTCGACAGGGTTCGATCTGTTTTCCCTCATTGGCATCGGCGCCCACAGCATTAAAATCAGGAATAATGTTGGTTTAGTTAATATAATGGAAATATTTGCTGATCTCATCATTTTAAGGACAAAAAGTAGACAAAATAAATAATTTGCGTTATAATTAAAGACTCATCACAATAGGAGGTGTTCCATGGATACCACCGATATTGCCATCATCAATCAACTCAGGGATGGTCGAATATCGTTTAAAACCGTAGCCGAGCGTCTCGATCTAGCAGAAGGCACGGTTCGCAACCGTGTCAAAAAATTAAAAAAAGAAGGGATACTGGACATTACCGGACTGGTAGACCCGGAAGCGCTGCCCGACCACTCGGTCGTGATGGTCGGGGTTCAGGTCCGGGATATGAATCTGGTCAAGAAGGCGGAGGAGTTCAGCAAACTGCGTGGGGTGATTTTCGTCTGTGTCGTCACCGGCAGATTTGATCTGGTCGTCACCGTCATGCTTGCAAAGGAATTCACCCTCCTTAAATTCTACACAGAAGAGGCGGTCAAGATAGCCAATATCAGATCAGTTGAGACCTTTGTTATCTATAAAAGTTTCAACCTGAAAGTCCCGCTGCAGATTCACGAAAGTGAAGAGGTGGTATGATGACTGAGATAACCCGGCTCAAGCAGACAGTTCTGCATTCCTTCCACCTTGAGCTAAATGCCAATATGGCGGAATTCGGCGGCTACCATATGCCGCTCTGGTACAACAGTGGTGCCAAAGGCGAACATCTGGCGGTTATCAACCAGGCGGGACTTTTTGATACCTCTCATATGGCCGTGATAACCGTCACCGGTACCGGTGCCTTTAAGCTTCTGCAGCACAGTTTCAGCCGGGATCTCAACCGCTGTATCGGCAAAGATTCAGGGCCGTTGATCTCCGGCAGAAATGTCTACGGATTGTTTTTAAAAACCGATGCCACCGTTTTGGATGATGCGATAATCGCTCAGCTCGGATCAGATCGGTACATGGTTGTCGTCAACAGCGGCATGGGCGGAATCATCAGCGCCCATCTCAAAGGGCTGGCGAGCACCGATGCCGCAATTACCGACTACAGTGACCGGCTCGGCAAAATTGATCTGCAGGGACCGGCTTCGGCCCTGATTTTGCAATCCCTTGTCGATGATCCGGATTCGGTGTTGGCCGATCTGACCTATTTTACTTTCAAAGGGGATATATTCCCCGGTGCCGCCAACAGTATTCAGCTTAAAGATGGAACACCGATTCTTTTGTCCCGAACCGGTTATACCGGTGAGTTTGGTTTTGAGCTGTTTGCCGATAAAAGTGATAGCAAGGCACTGTGGCAGGCGATTCTTACGGCTGGTGAGCCGTTGGGACTGATACCCTGCGGCCTGGCTGCCCGCGATTCACTCAGGGCGGGTGCCATGCTGCCCTTGTCCCATCAGGATATCGGAGACTGGACATTTGGTCATACACCCTGGTCCTTTGTCCTGCCCTGGGATGAAAATCAGAAAAGTTTTACCAAACAATTTGTTGGAGCCGATCGGCTGCTCAGTAACGATAGAGACTACACCTATGGGTACGCCGGTTATGACCCGCGAAAAATATCGGTGTCTGAAACCAGCCTGGTGAAAAATGACAGCGATGAGAAGATCGGCATGATTTTGACCAGCACCACCGATATGGCCATCGACCGTGTCGATGCTACTATTGTCAGCATTGCCACCCCCGAGTCTGAGGGCCGTCCTGAAACCTTCAGGGCACGGGGGTTAAGCTGCGGTTTTATCAGGACCGATCGTCCCTGCCTGTCCGGCGACAAGGTTTGGCTGGCTGAGGGGAAGCGAAAACTGCAGGTGGAGATCAGAAGTGATATAAGACCCGATCGAACGGCGCGTTGTTCGATGAAACGAATGAGATCAAAATAGCAGGAGAGGGGTAACCATGAAAGAGATTGAAGAACTGAATCTACCGGGAGACATTTATTACACCAAGGAGCATGAATGGGTCGCGAAGGAGGGTGATATAATCAAAATCGGCATCAGTGATTACGCTCAGGATCAGCTCGGTGACATCGTTTTTGTCGAGTTGCCTGAAGTGGGATCCAGTTTTGAAAGAGGGGATGAATTTGGAACCCTGGAATCGGTGAAGGCCGTATCCGAGATCTATCTGCCGGTGAGCGGTGAAATCGTGGCGGTAAACGAGGAGCTTGAAGATGCGCCGGAACTGATCAACGAAGACCCGTACGCCAACTGGATAGTTGAGGTTCGTCCAACAAACAGTGATCAATATGGCGAGCTGCTCAGCAAAGATGATTATCTGGAGCTGTTGAAGGGATAAAGTCATGCGCTATTTGCCTCATACCGCGGAAGAGATTGGTGAGATGCTGACCGTCACCGGTCACAAGACACTTGAAGATCTGTTTACCCACATACCTGAAACCTGTCGCTACCAGGGCGACATTGAACTGCCCAGTCCGCTGACCGAGTGGGATTTGACCACTCATCTGAACGAACTCGGGGCCTCGATGTTCACCGGCTCCAGTCGTGCGGTACTGGTTGGAGCGGGAAACTACGATCACCATGTTCCTGAGATTGTCAGCAGTTTGGCCGGCCGCTCTGAGTTTCTGACGGCCTACACTCCGTACCAGCCGGAGATGGCCCAGGGTACGCTGCAGGGGATTTTTGAATTTCAGACGCTGACCGCCCGGCTGCTGGGGACTGAGGTTGCCAATGCCTCGATGTACGATGGCGGCTCGGCGCTGGCGGAAGCGCTGCTGATGAGTTTGCGGATAGGGAAAAAAAAACGGCGAGTGGCCGTTTCCTCGGCGATCCATCCCCATTATCGCCAGGTGGTGCGGACTTATTTGCAACCGGGGCCGTTTGAAATTGTCGAGCTTGGAATCGGCGGGGACGGCAGAACCGATTGCTCGCAGTTAGCCGATATAGAAGACCTGGCCGGGGTTGCCGTGCAATCACCAAACTTCTTCGGAGTGATCGAAAATCATCAGGCTAATGTTGCCCAGGTTCATGACCTGGGTGCTCTTTATGTCGGCTGTTTCACCGAACCTCTGGCTTTTGGATTGCTGAAAAATCCGGGTCAGGCGGGAGCCGATATCGTCTGCGGCGAAGGCCAGAGTTTCGGCATGAATCAGTCTTTTGGCGGGGCCGGGCTCGGCATGTTCGGCTGCAAGCAGGAGTTCATTCGCAATATGCCCGGACGGGTGGTCGGCCAGACGGTAGACAAGGACGGCAAACGCGGTTTTGTGTTGACGCTTTCGACCCGTGAACAGCATATCAGACGGGAAAAGGCGACATCAAACATCTGCTCCAACCAGAGTTTGTGCGCCATGACCGCCGCTATCTATATGGCCAGCCTTGGCGCTACCGGCCTGCGTAACCTGGCTCAGCTGAATTTCGATAAGGCTGCCTATCTGCGCCGGGGATTGCTTGACGCCGGCGCCGGGGAATTGTTCAGCGGTCCGGTTTTTAACGAATTTACGGTTACCTTCCCAGAAGATTTCAAATCGATCCGGCAACGGCTGCTGGAAAAAGGGATTGTCGCCGGAATCGAACTTGAACGGTTTTATCCGAACTATAAAAACGCATTTCTTTTCTGTGCCACGGAAACCGTTTCCAAAGCACTGCTTGATGAAATTATTGACGAGGTGCGGCCATGACACACGGACCGGGAACCAATGGACTGATACTTGAAGAACCGCTGCTGTGGAATAAAGGAAAAGCGGGCAGAACCGCGTTCAGCATACCGGACAGCGATGTACCGTCACAATCTGTAGATGATTCTTTGGTCGGCGCGGGGCCGGATTTTCCTGATCTGGGTGAACTCGATGTGGTGCGTCACTACACCCGTCTATCCCAGTGGAATTTCGGCATTGATACGGGCATCTATCCGCTCGGCTCCTGCACCATGAAATATAATCCGAAAATCAACGAGAAAATGGCTGCTACTCCCGGGCTGGCAGCGGCTCACCCGCTTCTTGAAGCGGAATTGTCCCAAGGGATTCTGGCATTGCACTATGAGCTGCAGCGTTACCTGGCCGAGATAACCGGTATGGATGCGGTATCGCTGCAGCCCTCTGCCGGGGCCCAGGGGGAACTGACGGCAATGCTGATGTTTGCCGCCTACTTTAGTAAGAACAAAGAGCCGCGCACCAAGATTCTGATACCCGATACCGCCCATGGCACCAACCCGGCCAGTGCCGCCCTCTGCGGCTTCAAGTCGATTCCGGTTAAATCGGGAAAAGACGGCAGCCTCGACCCGGCAACGATTGGAGATCTGATGGATGAAGAGACGGCCGGCATCATGGTCACCAACCCCAACACCCTCGGCCTTTTTGAACAGCACATCAAAGAAGTGACCGATATCGTTCATGACAAAGGCGGACTGGTATACGGTGACGGGGCCAATATGAATGCCGTCATGGGCATCGTCGATAGCAAACGTTGTGGTATCGATGCGGTCCATCTGAACCTGCACAAGACCTTCTCCACCCCCCATGGCGGCGGCGGTCCCGGATCAGGACCCATTTGCGTAACGACGGAGCTGGAATCGTTTTTACCGGTTCCACGAGTAGCCAAAAGTGGTGATAGCTTTACGCTGATGACCGATGCCGAAGACAGTATTGGTCGGGTTCATGGATTTTTCGGCAATGTCAGCGTCTTGATCAGAGCTTACAGTTATATCTTGTCGATGGGGGCGGACAACCTGAAAAAGGCCAGCCAGCTGGCAGTCCTCAACGCCGCCTACGTCAAGGAACTGCTTAAAGACACGTTTGAGCTTGCCTATGACAAGCCCTGTATGCATGAATGTGTTTTTTCCGATGCCAGGCAGCAGCCTTTCAAAGTGTCAACACTGGATATGGCCAAACGGCTGATCGATCATGGCTACCATCCACCGACCATCTACTTCCCTCTGGTTGTACCGGGAGCGATCATGATCGAGCCGACGGAGACCGAATGCAAGGATGATCTGGATCTTTTCGTTGAGGTCTTCAGGACTATTGCCGAGGAAGCGCAAACCGACGGTGATCGGCTGCACCAGGCTCCGGTTATAACCAAGGTTCGACGCCTCGATGAAACGCTGGCGGCCCGAAAACCATGTCTGACCGGATAGACATAATCTTCGATGATTAACGTCGAGCGCTGCGGTCTTATCGAATACCGCCAGGCCCACCAGTATCAGCTCGACCTGGTCAAGCGGCTCCAGAACCTCCCTGCCACAGAGGACAGGTGCCTGATTGTCGAGCATCCACCGGTCTTTACCCTGGGGCGTAACGGGTCTGTCGAGCATATCGGGGTTGCCGAGACCTTTCTACAACAGAGAAATATCGATGTTGTCCGGGTTGAGCGGGGAGGAGAGGTAACCTATCATGGACCGGGGCAACTGGTCTGTTATCCGATTGTCAACCTGAGGCGCGCCAAACTGAGTGTGGTCGAGTTTGTCGGTCTGCTCGAACGGATAATGCTTGCGGTGGTTGCTGAATTCGGCATCGAGGCAGCCAGGGATACTCGTAATCGCGGCATCTGGGTGGACAACCGCAAAATCGGCAGTATCGGCATCGCCGTGAAACGATCGATTACCTTCCACGGCCTGGCTTTGAATGTAAACCCTGACTTGGCTCCTTTTTCCTGGATCAATTCGTGCGGCTTGACTGAGGTGGCGATGACCTCAATGGAACGTGAACAGGCCGAAACCGTCGATATCAATCAGGTATGCGAGGTACTGGTTGATAAAGTGGAACAATTTCTTGGCGAGTTGAGAACGGGTCAATCTAAAATAGGTAACTCAGCGAAAAATCACAAGCCGGCGACAAAGCGGACTCCCAAGCCGAAATGGTTGAAGAAACGCTTGCCGTCGGGTCCGGATTATGAGCGGATCAGGCGTCTGGTCGGTGACACCAATCTCCATACGGTCTGCAGTGAAGCCCGCTGTCCCAACCAGTTTGAATGCTACGGCAAGGGAACGGCAACCTTTATGATCATGGGGGATAGCTGTACCAGAAACTGCCGGTTTTGTGCCGTACACCAAGGCCCGATGCAATCGCTCGATGACGATGAACCGGGGCGGATTGCGGCAGCGGTAGCAGAAATGCAGCTGGACTATGCGGTATTGACATCGGTGACCAGAGATGATCTGCCCGACGGGGGTGCATCCCACTTTGTTAGAACGGTTCTGGCAATACGGAAACGATGCCCGGAAACGCTTGTTGAGGTTTTGATTCCTGATCTTTGTGGTGATAAATCAGCTCTTGAGGAGATCTGCCGCTGCCGGCCGGCCGTACTCAACCATAATGTCGAAACGGTTGCCGATCTCTACCCGAAGGTTCGCCCTCAGGCCATCTATCAACGGTCGCTCGAGTTACTGCGGCGGGCCAAACAATTCGATTCTGAGCTGGTGACCAAATCGGGGTTGATGGTTGGTCTCGGGGAGAGCAGAGACACGCTTGTACAGACCATGCGTGATATTAGAGAAACCGGTTGTCAGATCCTGATAATCGGCCAGTATTTGCAGCCAACCGCCGACCATCTCGAGGTTCAACGGTTTGTCCCTCCCGAAGAATTTGATGAGCTTAACATAATCGCTCGGCAGCTCGGTTTTCAGGGATTTGCCGCCGGCCCCCATGTCCGCAGTTCCTACCGGGCAGGTCACCTCTTCCGTTCGCTGCAGAAGAAAGTTGTCGGCGTCTGATTTTTGTTGTCGTCGTCCCTGTTACCATCTCTGTTTTTCTATGTATGAAAGCCAAACAACATCGTGTACCATATACGGGAAAAAGGCAAACACCGGGTAGCAGGCCGTATCGACTCGCCCGCAGGGTGGAAAATTTTTGTATGACTTTTATTTTTAAATTAAACAATAGAGCCTCTTGCAAAACTCATTTCATCAGTAACCAGTCAATTTAAGGAGTTGATCCGCAAACAAAGCGACAACCCCAAACATCAGGTGCATCATAACCTTATCGGGGCCACGAAC
>Ga0056107_100192_pt1 | contig 11944 bp, 12 predicted proteins | sample WorMetcrassitun2_FD_77006 | JGI IMG/M metagenome (GOLD analysis project Ga0056107, IMG submission 77006) | Marine gutless worms symbiont microbial communities from Max Planck institute for Marine Microbiology, Germany - Olavius crassitunicatus.2 ...
CCGCCGGCACCCCGGTAAAATCCTGCATGAGGACCCGGGCGGGATGGTAGGGAATTTCAAGGGGAAAATCATATCGCTTCCGCCATCCGGCAATATTCAACAGATCTTCTTTAGAGACAATCCGCCCATCCAGATGCCGGAGTAGATTTTCCACCAGGATCTTTATGGAAAAGGGCAACCGGTTGATATCTGCGATCCCTTTTTCCGCCAACTGATTGATATCGTAAAGCGAATGCCTTTTGCCGGATATGGTAATTTCACGAATAAATTCTTCTTTTTTCATATCGCCTTCTTTCCATTTTTTCTGGCCGGTGGCTCACTTTCCCGGGTGAATCACCGAAGGTCAAACTTATAGATTTTCAGCCAGGGCGTTTGCAAATTCCGAGCATTTCATTTCCCTGGCACCTTCCATCTGACGTGCCAAATCGTAGGTGACCGTTTTTTGTGCCACGGTTTTTTCCAAACCGCATCGGATTCGGTCGGCGGCTTCCCCCCAACCGAGATGGTCAAGCATCATCGCGCCGGATAAAATCAGCGAGCCGGGGTTCACTTTATCCAACCCCGCATATTTGGGTGCAGTGCCGTGTGTCGCCTCAAAAAGCGCACATGAATAACCGATATTTGCCCCGGGTGCCATACCAAGGCCACCGACCGTGGCGGCAAGCGCATCGGAGATATAGTCGCCATTGAGGTTGGGCGTGGCCAGCACATCGTACTCGGCCGGACGCAGAAGGATCTGCTGAAACATGGCATCGGCGATACGGTCTTTGATTAAAACCCGCCCATCGGGGAGTTCGCCGTTAAAATTTTCCCACAGATCAGATTCAGTGACCACCTGATCGCCGAACGCCTCTGCGGCCACTTCGTACCCCCACCGCAAAAACGCCCCTTCGGTAAATTTCATGATATTGCCCTTGTGCACCAGGGTTACGCTTTTTTTGCCATGATTAATCGCAAATTCCACCGCCATCTTCACCAGCCGCCGGCTGCCGGTACGGCTGATCGGTTTAATACCGATGCCGGAATCCGAACGAATTTTCCGACCGGTTTCAGATTCAATCAGGTCAATCACCTTGCCGGCCATCTCGGAGCCGGCTTCCCATTCAAGCCCGGCATAGACATCCTCGGTATTTTCCCTGAAAACAACCATGTCCACCTGCTCGGGATGTAACATCGGACCGGGTATTCCCGGGATATATTTTACCGGCCGGATACAGGCATAAAGATCGAGAACTTGACGCAAGGCCACATTCACACTGCGAATCCCCTTCCCCACCGGTGTGGTCAACGGCCCCTTAATCGCTATCTTGTGGGCCTTGATATCGGCCACGGTCTTTTCGGGAAGCCATTCGCCGGTCTGATTAAAAGCTTTTTCACCGGCCAGAATCTCCACCCATTCGATGGCCCGGCTGCGCCCATAGGCCTTGTTTACCGCCGCGTCAAAAACTATTTTCGATGCCTGCCAGATATCAGGCCCGATGCCGTCGCCTTCAATAAAAGGGATCCGGGGGTTATCGGGTACAATAAGGGTACCATCTTCCGAAATTTCAATTTTCTCGTGGGCCATCACATAGTTCCTTCTAAGTTGATTTTAAATTTTATCACACCGCGCAGCTACCGCCTCATTTACTCCCAGCCTTATATCGTTTCCAATCATCTTTGACAACCGATCTGAACTTTCATATAAGATGAGTTGCTTTGACATCCATTACCCTACACACTGAGATAAAATAGATATCGTGAAGCCTTGCTTAAAATGGGTTTAAAATGAGTTTAAAAATGAGCCTAAAAAAAATATTAATCGCCCTTATTATCGTCGCCTGCCTGGGCGGAGCTGTTGGGGGCCTGCTGGTGGCAAATTTAAAAAACTATGGTCGAACCCCCCTCGACCCGGAAGCAGGCAATGCGCATTCATTGGTGTTCACCATCGCCCCGGGAGACTGTTTTCGTTTGGTTGCCCGCCGCCTGGCAGATTCGGCGATCATTCGCTCGCCATTTAGATTTCGGGTGCTGGCCCGCTTAAATGACCAGGACAGACAAATCAAAACAGGGGAATACCAGTTGGTGTCAACCCAGTCACCCGGGGAAATTCTCGCCACGCTCATTGATGGGAATGTCATCCTCTATCGATTGACCGTACCCGAAGGATATAACCTCAAACAGATCGCCCAATCGGTGGCCGCAACCGGTCTTATCCGTGCGGATGATTTCTTAAGCGCTGCGGATGATCCCCGGCTGCGCCGATCCTTACAGATCAACGGCCCTTCCCTCGAAGGATATCTGTTTCCCGATACGTATCATTTTCCCCGCTCAACGGACGCGTCGACGATTGTCCGTACCATGGTTCACAGACTTAAAGCCATTTTTACACCCGCATGGGAAAAGACGGCACAACAGGCAGGGTTTAGCGTTCATCAGGTTCTGACCCTGGCATCCATCATTGAAAAAGAGACCGGTGATCCCGGCGAACGGGCATTAATTTCGTCGGTCTTTCATAATCGGCTTAAAAAAAAGATGCGACTGGCAAGCGACCCCACCGTGATCTACGGCATCGCTGATTTCGATGGCAATTTGACCCGCAAACACCTTCGCACAGCCGGCCCGTACAATACCTATCTCAACACCGGCCTGCCCCCGGGGCCCATCGCCAGTCCAGGGGCCGAAGCGATCAAAGCCGCCCTGTTTCCGGAAAAGAGCAACTACCTGTTTTTTGTGTCCAAAAAGAACGGAACACACCAATTTTCAACTAATTTTACCGCCCACAAGCGCGCAGTGAAGAAATACCAGCTGAACCGTTGATTGGCCGCTTAGCACCTCGTTTTTACGGTTTCTTTTTTTTTCTTTTTCCGTTTTTTCTTCTTTTTTTGTTTCCGGCGAATTTTTCGGTTTCGCAGCTTTTCCCTGACCTCGTCCTGGTATTTTTCAAAGACACCATAGGTGAGGTAATACGCCATAATGGCGATTGGAATCCCTACGATGATACCACCGACGACCAGGGTGGTAATAATGGCGGGTGTGTTTTTCAAAAGCATGAAGGTCGCCGCGAGGCTAAAAGAATGGGGAAAACTCTCCGTCAGGGTGACCGCTGTCACCTTGGACCCCACAAACCAGGTCATGCTGTAAATCGCCGGCGCCGTGATCGGGTTACTGACCCACACAGCAATGGCGGCAGATATTTTGTTCCACCGGAACAAAGCGGCCACAAATACCGCCATCGCAATATGTATCCCCATAAATGGTGACATGGCGATAAACAGCCCCAAGGCAAACCCCGCGGCGATTTCGTGAGGATTGCCGCGAATTTTCAGAAATCGCTGGTAACCCCGCGAGAAGGGATGGTGGAACCATTTTTGCTTTGTTTGGGTGGTTTGTTTCATATAGATGGATTAATTACCGGCGCCGATTTTTGTTGTTCCGGTATCAATCCGATCAAGTAGTGTCATGATTTGGCCGCGAGCATTTAACCCGTCCAGCCACCTTTCGGGGATCATATCCATTCCATGATACGCGCCAAGTACCATTCCGGTAACCATTCCCCTGGCCGCCGAGTCGCCGCCCGCCATGATATTTTCGATCAATACGGCTTCAAAATCATCCTGATATTTGGCGATTAAATGGACCGTGGCCGGAAACGCCGCCGGGATTTCGCACATTTGGCCAAAATCTTTGATGACGGTTCGTGAATCCATGGTGACCGATTAAAATGCGTCTGGGTTACCTGCGCTATCGCCGCTTGGGGCGTTACGCCCTCAAAAACGGCCAGAACCGTCCGTGCAAAAAACTCGGCGGTGCCGGCTATTTCCGGGTTATTATGGGTCATCAGGGTCTGGCGATTGACGGCGGAAATCAGGCGCGGGGAATCATCCTGATACATATAAACAAGTGGTACCATGCGGGCAGCCCCCCCATATCATCCGATTCGGACCCGGCGGCAATCATGTCTTTACCGGCCGCGATATTTTTCAGGGTGGTTTGGGTGGCATTGTCAATATACCCGTTATACGTCTTAAAAAAGGTGCGCCAGTCGTCAATGAACCGGCCGGGATCAAACCCATTGCCCGATGCAATCGATTCCAGCAGGAGTAAGGTCTGATCACCGTAATGGGTCAACTCGCCTTTGTCCTTGCCATTGTGAAAAGATGCCAGCTTGGGGGCCATCATATCGGTTACCCGGCCGTATTTTTTATCGATCACGTTGGTGTTGTATATCCAATGAACTCCCAGGGCCAATGCATCCCCGATAAAAGAAGCCAGGACCATGGATTTGGCGTTATTGTTCATCTTATCTCCTTTTCTGAAAGCCAATCGTTTATCGATAGGCCCATCCATCGGCAGATCTTACATATCATTGGTTTATAAATTCAAGCGACGGTGAAGTAATCGGAAAACGGACTTTCCGGCGGACCCATCTCACATACCCATAAATAGTGACCGACCGATGAATGTCAAGCGTTCACCCCCCGCGATGCGTGTGGGCCGGTGTGGGTTGGATCCATCGGTTGGTGGCACCATTATAGAACCATTTGTCAGGAAATCCCTGTTGCCGATTAAATACCGGATTATCGACCCAGCTGATTAACTGATTATAGGCCTCATGAATCCGCCGAAAAGAACGCGGGCTGCCCCCCGGTCCGGATGTGCGATCATGGCCTGACGTCTGAATGCGGATTTTATTTTTAATAATACATCGGATGAAATCAAATCTTCACGGGTTAAATCCAGGCGGATGAGGAATTCTTTTTTCAGCACCGGGTTTTTTATTGGCTGCGGCGCAACGGACGCTTTTGTATCCCCGCCGGACACCGCAAGATCAAGGATCCGGCGGGTGGCCAGATACCGCCGCCGGGTGCGGTCCCTTTCCGCCCACCAATCGCGGCCCAACCGATTGGCCATCATTATAAAATCATCCACCGGTTTCCTTTTTTTTCTTCGCGAATGAATATAGCTGAAAATCCGATCCGAATCGAAAACAATCACATCTAAAATAATCATCGCATCGGTAAAATAAAAAGTCGCATAGCGCGCATTAAGGGCCTTTAGCAGGCCGGTTTGCTGGTTCAGCTTCCGGTGCAGCTGCTGCCGGCAAGAAAGGGAACAATATTTTCGGCCATTTATATTTTTCGTTGTACCGCACAAAAGACAGGCAGTGGGTTCTCCGGTTCTTTTATTATGGGCGTAAGAAGTCATGGGAGTGATCATACCAAAATATATACAACGACTAAAGGTCATTTTTTATGGAGTTGGCATTTATCCTCTTTTTGATGGGGACCTTGACAGCTGTAGGGTAATTGCATATAGAATTCGACCGAATTTGATCGGAAAACTGGGTGAAACGCTCACTCATCGGTAATACCAGGAAATTCAATCAATTCGATCCATTAAGGAGCACCCATGATACATGTGGAAAACCTAACCAGATATTATCGTGATTTATGCGCGGTAGACCGGATCAGTTTTGATGTCAAGCCGGGAGAGATTCTGGGGCTGCTGGGCCCCAATGGTGCCGGGAAAACAACGACAATGCGAATGTTAACGGGGTTTTTGACCCCGACGGACGGCATTGTCAACATTAAGGGCTATACCATTGGTGAAGATGCCCTGCGCATAAAAAAAATGATGGGATATCTTCCCGAATCGGCCCCGCTGTACCATGAAATGATCGTTTACGATTATTTGAACTTCGTAGCGGATATTCGTGAGATCAAACCGGACAAAAAAGAGACCCGGATCCGCGAGCTGGCGGACCTGTGCGGTTTAAACCCGGTGATGCATCGATCCATATCCGTCCTTTCCAAGGGATACAAACAGCGGGTGGGATTGGCCCATGCCATGATCGGGGACCCGGAAATCTTAATCCTCGACGAGCCGACCTCCGGGCTTGACCCCAACCAAATCGTTGAAATCCGCGAAATCATCCGTCGAATCGGCCGGGAAAAAACGGTCATTCTTTCCACTCATATTTTGAGCGAGGCGGAAGCGACCTGTGATCGGATCATGATTATTCATCACGGCCGGATAGTGGCCGACGGCGGTGCATCTGATTTGCGCGATGCCGCCGGTGAAAAGCGGCGCATCCGGATCGGTCTGGAAGGGGCCGACTTTGACACCGTCCATACAACACTTGAAAGCATTGAAGGCGTTCAGGCCATTGAGCAGATCACTAAAGATGCCGAGTGTCTCGACATTGATCTTATTTGCAGCATCGGGCCGGATATCCGGGGCGAGCTGTATCGCCGGATTAAGGCCACCGACTGGGGGCTGTATGAATTTTCCCAGCAAACCGAATCCCTTGAAACCATCTTTCGTGAATTAACCAAGGAGAATTGAGATGCGTCGGTTTACCCGAGTCTTTCGCAAAGAATTAATATCCTATTTTGTATCCCCGATTGCGTATATCGTGATCTCCATTTTTCTGCTGGTTACCGGCTGGTTCTTTTTCACCACGTTTTTCCTGTTTGACCAGGCCAGCATGAGAAATTTTTTCAACCTGCTGCCGTTTATCTTCTCCTTCGTGGTACCGGCAGTGACAATGCGCCTGTTTTCAGAAGAGCTCAATATCGGTTCTTATGAAACCCTTTTGACCCTGCCGCTGACCCATCTGGATGTAATCCTCGGCAAGTTTTTTGCCGCGATCTGTTTTATCGGGGCCATGCTCATCCCTACCCTGGCCTACCCTGTCTGCATTTCATTTATGGGAGATATAGACTGGGGGCCGGTTATCGGCGGATACGCCGGTGCCGTTTTACTGGGAGCTGTCTTTGTAAGTGTCGGGCTGCTGGCGTCTTCATTAACCCGTAACCAGATTATCGCCTTTATCATTGGTATGGCCATCTGCTTTGGTCTGACCCTCATTGACAAAATGCTGGTATTTCTCCCCGCCACAACCCTCGGCTTTTTCCAATATCTGGGGGTCGGCACCCATTTTGAAAACATCTCCAGGGGAATTATCGATTCACGCGATATTCTCTACTTCATCAGTCTTTGCTTTATCGGTTTGTATGGCACCCACATGGTGCTTCAGGAAAAAAATTAAGGAGCATCATCCCCATGCACACAGCCCCAAAAACCGGAAAATTTATCAAACTCCTTTTGTATATAGTCGTTGTGATCCTGATCAATGTTGCCGGGCTCACCCTCTTTTTTCGTCTGGACCTAACGGCCAATCGGATTTTCTCATTGTCTACGGCCAGTAAAAAAGTGGTGTCCACACTGGCAGAGCCGCTGACGATCAACGTCTTTTTTACCAAAGACCTCCCCGCACCCCATAACAATACCGAACAATACCTGCATGACCTTTTGGAAGAATATGCACTGGCTGCCAACCGGCATTTTAACTACCGTTTCTACAACGTCAACCCGGAAGAAGGCAGCCTAAATGACCCCACCCGGAAAAACCAGGAACTGGCCCAGACTTACGGGATCAACCCGGTACAGCTCCAGCGGGTTAAAGCCGATGAAGTCGGCTTTCAACGCGCGTATATGGGCCTGGTTCTGATTCATGGCGACATGGTGGAACGGATCAACGCCGTCACCACCACCGATGGCCTGGAATATAAGCTAACCACGTCGATCCAGAAGTTGAACAACAAGATCAGTGCGATGCTCAACCTTAAGGAAAAAATCCAGGTTTCGCTCTACTACTCATCGTCCTTGAACCGGATTGCCCCGCTGATGCAACTACCGGACCTGGAAAAATTACCCGGCAAGATTGAATCGGTCGTCGCTGACTTAAACAAGAAAAATTATGATCAATTACACTACCAACGCTTTGACCCGGATGTCGACCCTTCCCTTTTTGAAAAAGTGGAGCAACACCATTTACTCGCACTGCAATGGCCGGCGGTCCCGGACCAGGGCATTGCAGAGGGCAAAGGGACCGTGGGTCTGGTGATTGCCCATGGAGAGAAAACAGTTACCGTACCCCTGCTCCAGGTAATCGACCTTCCCCTGGTTGGCACCCATTACGAAATGGCCGATTTAAACAGGCTCCAGGAAATCATAGAAAATACACTGGAAAAAGTCATTGACATCAATGAAGAACTCGGGCTTCTGGCCAGCCACGGAACGCTGGGGGGCCCTGCCACCCCCTCGCCTGCCAATCCACAGGGCCAAAGCAATATCCAGTCATTTAGGAATCTGGCCGGCAGCACCTATACCGTTCGGGATATTGACCTGGGAAAAGAGCCTCTCCCGGACAGTCTCAGTGCCCTGATTATTGCCCGCCCCACACAAAATTTTACCGATTACGAATTGCACCAGATCGATCAATTCCTCATGCGCGGCAACAATCTCATCCTCTTTCCGGACCGCTTCCAGGAAGTAATGCCGACCCAGCAGCAGATGATGATGGGGGGACAACCAAGCTTTACGCCCATCGATACAGGGCTTGAAAAACTCCTTTCCCACTGGGGTGCCAATATTGCAGAATCCTATGTGCTCGATGAAAATTGTTTTAAACAACCGGTATCCCAACAGATGGGCGGCGGCCAGCAACCGATCTACTTTGCCCCGCTGATCATGAATAAAAATATCAACAAAGAAATCGATTTCATCAAAGACATCAAGGGAATGGTCGTCCTTAAGGCATCGCCGATAGAAGTAGATGATGCGCGCCTCGAAAAAATCGGCATTACCGCCCACCGGCTGGTCGCAACTTCGGATCAATCCTGGGAGATGAAACCGCCGATCAATTTAAACCCTATGATGATGTCCCCACCACCGGCCGGCCAAGAGCAGCACCCCTACCATCTTGCCTACCTGCTGGCGGGACGGTTTCCAAGTTACTTTGACGGCAAACCGGTTCCGGTAAAAACGGTTGAAAAAGAATCGGAAGCAAAAGAAGAAGATGAGCCATCGGATGCTGATGGTGGCCCCCCAAAAAGTGTTGTCGCCGATATAAAGCGATCCGGCACATTCATTGCCAAGGGGCAGCCGGCCCAAATATTTGTTATGGCGGCCTCCGATATGATTTCCGATACCGTCCTCGACCCGGAAGGCAGAAGCCCCAACGCCCTGTTTATCATGAATATGATTGACGCCTTAAACGACCGAGGGGATATCACCATCATGCGGAGTAAAACCCAGCAACTGAATCCTTTGGATGCCCCGACAGCCGGCTTCAAAACGATCATTAAAACCTTTAACATGGTCGGGCTGCCCATACTCGTCGTGATTCTTGGTTTACTGGTATGGATGCGTCGGCATGCCCGGAAAAAACGAATTCAGATGATATTTAACGCGACAAAGAGGCAAGAATGAAAGGTAAAATAGAAACAATCGTTTTAATCATTATTATTGCGGCCATGGCGGCGTACCTGGCATTTCGCCCAACGGATCGAGCGACCTACCAGTTGCCGGAGCTACCCGGGATCGCAAAGGAAACGATAACAAAAATCGAAGTTACCGGCCCTGAAAATTCGTTTACCGTTCAGCGAAAGGATGCTAAATGGTTCATCGGCCCGGATAACCGTTTAGTGGATTCGAGCAAAATCGACCGAATCCTCGACATCGTATCAGCGCTTAAACTGACCGCCATGGTATCTGAATCAAAAAGTGACCGGCTATACGACCTTAACCCGGAAAAACGGATTCAGGTGAACGTCTGGGCCGACAAGAACCTTAAACGGTCGTTTTCTATCGGCAAATCAGCCGCCACCTTCCGGCATACCTTTGTTAAGATTTCCGGTGATGATCGCGTCTTCCATGGGGAAAAAAACTTTCGAGACCGATTTGAAATGACGGTTGACGCCATGCGGGATAAAAATGTGCTGGCCTTTAAACCCGATGAAATAAAATCATTTACCATCACCCGGGACGGTCAAACGACGGAGTTTAAGAAAAGATATGAGTTGAATGCGGATACGGCATCAACAAAGAAAGCAGAAAACGAAACGTCCCCTTCTGATAAAAAACCATTTACGTGGGTAACAGCCAGTGGTGAGGTGGCTGATTTGAATAAAATAGACGCCTTTCTTTTTGCCCTTTCCGGTTTAAAATGTAATCGCTACCTGGATGACACTGCCAGAGATACCCTGACCCACCCGGTCATATCGATTACCCTTTCAGGGACCCGGGAATACCAGATGACGGTATATCCCCATGGGAAAAAAGAAGAAGAAAGCCCATCCTGGTCGGCCCAATCATCTGAAAATAACAGCCCATTTCTTCTGGCTGACTTTACGGCCAAGGATATCATTAAAACGCCCGGTGATCTGATGCCGGCCAAGCCGAAATCTGAAGAAGCCGTCAAGGAAGAATAACCGATTTTTTCCTTACCCATACATAATGATACTGGATATCATATTTCGTGTGCGGCCCTTTACTTTATCCTTTGCTCATGGTGTTATCCCTCCCATGAGCATGTATATCGCATCTGCCAGATTGCTAAAGCTTTTCGCCTAAAGGCGAAGGGTTTAACCTAGCGCATGGAAAAATAAAAACCGAGCATATTACCTATGACGCCTGAATTACATAAAAAATCGGAATACCAAGTGGGAATTTTATCCGATACCCACGGTCACATTCCCCAAACAGCCATCAATCGACTAAATGGCACGGATCTGATTATTCATGCCGGAGACATCGACACGCCCGAAATTCTGACTGTTTTAAAACGCATTGCCCCCCTGGTGGTGGTACGGGGAAATATGGATGGAGGACTCTGGGCTTCTGGTTTGCCACGGACGGAGGCCCTTGAAGTCGGCCGTGTCTGGATTTATGTCCTCCATGATCTAAGTCGACTCGACCTTACCCCTATAGCTGCGGGATTCAGGGTCATTGTATCCGGTCATACCCACCGGGCTCATTTATCAGAAAAAGAGGATACGCTGTATCTTAATCCCGGAAGTGTCAGTCATCCCCGTCACCCCTCCCCTGCCTCCATGGCGATTCTCAATATTCGGGAGGGCAAAGCGTTCCCCCGATTTATTGATCTTGATCGTGACCGGCCCCTGAACGAGACGTTTTGAAGGAAATGGACTGCCTTAGCACCCTGGATCATCCAGAATCTCTCTTAGCTTTTTCGACAACTCGGACATGGTAAATGGTTTCTCGATAAAGCCGCTGCAACCGTGAGACAGGATCTCCGACACTTGACCGTTTATGCTGTATCCGCTGGAAAGCAGGACTTTTACGTCTGGATTGATCGCTTTTAAAGCATCGAAAGTCTCCTTCCCGCTTATATCGGGCATATTCAGGTCGAGAATAACCGCATCGATCTCATCGTGATCTTGGTTGTAAATCTCAAGGGCCTCTTTCCCGGATCGGGATAACCGTATCGCATAGCCCATCTTGACGAGCATCCTGCCGCCAATATCAATGATGGCTGCCTCATCATCAACAATGAGGATCGTTTCATTGCCCTTTAGGAGTTCTTCCTGAATTTTTTCTTCTTTCAGAACATTCTTATCCGAAACGGGCAGGTAGATATTAAAAGTGGTACCGAGCCCTTTTTCACTATAAACATTAATGATGCCGTCATAATTCTGAATAATTCCATAAACTGTAGCCAGCCTGAGACCGGTCCCCCGACCCATATTTTTTGTCGTAAAAAACGGATCGAATATTTGCGCAATGGTGGCCTCATCCATCCAGATACCGGTATCGGTGATCGAAATCTTTACATATTTTCCGGCCGCCCCACTAAATGCATTGGCATCCTTTTCATCGACGATCATATTTTCCGTATTCAGGGATAAGTCGCCGCCATCGGGCATGGCCTGCCCGGCATTCACGAAAAGATTCAATAGCACCTGCTCAATCTGCCCCGGATCTATTTCTACGCTCCAGAGATCCGCCTGGCCGGATAGATGCGTGTTAATTGCTTTTGTGGTCCGGGAAGTAGGGTCGAGGACTGGCGCGGTACCGTAAGCCCGTTTCCAGTCCCCGCCTCGTCAAACCCGGCGTGCGGTTTTCCCGCACCGGGCTTTCCTGTTAACTTCATCTA
>Ga0056107_100195_pt1 | contig 11898 bp, 9 predicted proteins | sample WorMetcrassitun2_FD_77006 | JGI IMG/M metagenome (GOLD analysis project Ga0056107, IMG submission 77006) | Marine gutless worms symbiont microbial communities from Max Planck institute for Marine Microbiology, Germany - Olavius crassitunicatus.2 ...
AAATCGATAATAAAGCCATACTGTATATTGGATAATTTCAACTGGGAATCGGTATCTTTATGTACCTGTTTGCATTAATCATCCGGGGGTTGTCGCTGAATGAGCTTTAATTTGGTAGTGCCAGATTTATCTCTTGAATTTCTTTCAAATAAGCCTGCTACAGGACTGGATAATGCCTGAAGACTTTTAGCACAAACTTAAGAAAATATGCAATGCAAATAGAGGCCCCTCCATTTCATTTAGTTGCTGAGCAGGAAATACAGTAAAGGGGGATGCGGGTACGCGGGAAGTAAGACAACTCCATGCATGCTGAAGAAAATAGTTAGGCCAGTCGCCTCACATACCAAGTCAGTTTAGATCTAAGGGGTTGCTATGTTCAGCCCCTTCCCGAAACGGGATTTTTCTATCGATATCAGTGAGTTGATAGACTTTACCTATCCAATTATTTATTACCGCTTCGGCGCTATCATGCCAAGTATTGTCTATGGTATTAACGAGTAAGTCTTCCGGAAATACTGGTGGTTCTGCTTTTAGTTTTTTACTACTCAATACGCGCTCTCGATATTCTTTTAAAATCGCTTGATTTTGTAAGTTAAAATAATTCTCAGGAAACGGTGAATATTCATCTGCATCTTCATAAATATAGCGTCCAACTTCTCGTTTATATTCTTTCAGAAGACTAATAACATCATACTCCGGGTGACCTTGAGAAAATACAATCCTGAACCCATCTTCACTTGTTGCCAGATGAACGCCTGCTTCCTGGCTTTCAACTAAAACTTTCAGTTTGGCATCTTCAAGTTGCTTGCGATCAACCTGATAAAAACGAGAATGCGGAACATCGAAACGAGTATTCACACCTGTAACAAGAAGATGTGTTCTGTCATCAACTCTATGTGAATAGACGCCCCATTTTTTTTCAGGTAGTAATCGTCGCTTAATGTCATAACGAAATTGCAGTACTGCATGCGTCGCTAAACAGGAACAAAATGTTGATGTAACGTTCTCATAGGCCCAATCAACAATTTCAATCAAGGGATCCCAAAAAGACAGTTCAGATAGCTCCGGCCCAGGTAATGCTCCAGATATGATTAGAGCATCTAGTCCTTCCTCCTTTATATCATTAAAACTTTTATAGTATTTATCGATATGATTACGGCCTTCACTCGCTCTGGATAGTTTTTCAATAGTAAATGGATGAATATAGAATTGTGCGATCTGGTTACTCTCACCTACTAAGCGGAAAAACTGTCTTTCTGTTGCAGCCAGGGCTTTATCTGGCATCATATTAAGCAAGCCAATATGCAACTCACGAATATCTTGATGTTGGGCATTCTGCAAGGGAATAACCGTTCCCCCTTCTTGCCTTAACCTCTCAAAACTAGGTAAATCTGTGTTAGCTACTAAGGGCATTCGATGATTGCAAAAAATATTGACACGTAGGATAATTGCCGAAGCTTCAATTCCAAAGAATACGTTTGTCGTCCACTCCAGTCATTAGGCATGGTAGTTTATTTATATGACTCTGGAGCACGATATGATGGGAATAGTATTATTTACTAACCTGGGATAGTAAATACTCTAACTAACTCAGCACCTGCTCAATCAAATCTAAAAAATCATTTTCGTTTTTAACTTCAGCTAACTGTCGAGTTGTAATAGTGTAACCATATTTTTTTGTAATTGCTTCGTATCTAGGGATCCGCGCATAAAATAATTGGGGAAACACCCTACGGACAAAGTCATCTGGATCTATCAATGCTACATATTCCAATTCATTTTCGCTCATATAAATTGCTAACTGTTCATCGAGAAATTTTTCACGAAAATAAAATGGCTTTGGATCCAGTGCCGCACGGCTAATTAACTCTTGTTCGTCCTCTTCCGTTGCCTTGATATACATAATCAGGCTATGCTCAGCAAGTATATTGAATACCTCCGGGTCATCAAGTTCGCACAAACTACCACCCGCATCATTAACAAAATGATTATAGTCATAGACAAATTTAGACTTATTGATAAATTCAGGCACATCTTTCATGCTCGCTATCTCAGCAACTCGATGCAGTTCCTGTCGCCGTTTAAACTCATGCAAACCAGTACCACCAAGTTCAGGATTACCAACCTTACCAAGATAACTGGACAGGGATCGTAAGTTATCAATGGATATATTGTTACTAATATGAATAGAATCAGTACGGAGTAAATCCCATAAGAATGGTATTTGCATTGCCTCATACTTAACATTATCCAGGATTGCTTCATCCATATAGCGCTTTCCTATACGATAATCGCCTGAATAGTGAAACCATTGATGCTTGCGGAGCAGACAGGCAAGACGAGTCTTGCCTACCCCTGACATACCAAGCAAGGTGATCGCTTTTCGACTCCAGGCTCTAAATGCACTCCCAGATAATTTCATTGTAATTTCTGATAGGGCTAAAAAAACGAAGCCTACAGCAAATAAGAATGCAGTGATATATTATTTAACAAATCCAAGCGTTTATCGCAACAAGCTAAGAATATTATTAACAAGATAATTAATGATGATTTTTACACTAGATGTTTGAGAATATGCTTCAACTAGCTTCTCAACCGCTAACTGGTAGACGTCTGAATAAGCGTCTTTTCCTGTCAACTTATTCCGAGTGTAGGCAACTGTTTGCATCCTGCAAATAAAAAAGACCGATTGGCCCTTTTTTTGTTAAAATTGTTTAGCTTGTATTATTCGTTGGCCGCTTTCATACTCAAACGGACTCTTCCTTGACGATCAATTTCCAGTACTTTAACTTTCACAATCTCGCCCTCAGACAATTTATCACTTACATTTTCAACGCGTTCTTCAGATATCTGGGATATATGCACTAGTCCGTCTTTGCCTGGCAAAATATTCACGAATGCACCAAAGTCCATTAGTTTCGCTACTTTACCTTCATAAATCTTACCAACTTCAATATCGGCCGTAAGTGCTTTAATACGATCACGTGCATCATCACTAGCTGCTTTATCAACGGAATAAATCTTAATTGTTCCGTTATCATCAATATCAATAGTTGTTCCTGTTTCTTCTGTTATAGCTCTTATTGTCGCACCACCCTTACCAATAACATCGCGAATTTTGTCTGGATTAATCTTGATTGTACAAATACGTGGTGCGTATTCAGACATCTCGGCTCGCGGCTCACTAATAGCAGCACTCATTTTTTTCAGAATGTACAGACGGCCAACTTTAGCCTGATTCAATGCAACTTCCATTATTTCCTTGGTAATACCTTCAATTTTTATGTCCATCTGTAAGGCCGTAATACCCGCCTCTGTACCAGCTACCTTAAAATCCATATCGCCAAGATGATCTTCATCACCCATGATATCGGATAAAACTACGAACTTATCCTCTTCCTTAATCAGACCCATTGCAATACCAGACACGGGCGCTTTGGTTTTCACGCCAGCATCCATCAATGAAAGACTGGTACCACACACTGATGCCATTGAACTGGAACCATTTGATTCGGTAATTTCACTTACAACACGAATAGCATAAAGTAAATCTTCCTGGGCAGGCATAACTCCTAATATTCCTCTCTTTGTTAGCCACCCATGACCAATTTCACGCCGCTTTGGCATGTTAATTCTGCCCGTTTCTCCAACACAATAGGGAGGAAAATTATAGTGCAGCATGAAAGGATCCTTACGCTCTCCCTCGAGGGCATCAATTATTTGTGAATCTCTTTCAGCTCCCAATGTGGTAACGATAAGGGCCTGTGTTTCACCCCGTGTAAATAAGGCTGAACCATGAGCTCTTGGTAGTACACCAACTTCAGCAGTAATGGGTCTCACGATATCTGGCATACGACCATCAATCCTGCTCTCTCCGGAAAGAATACTGTCTCTAACAATAGAGCTTTCAAGGTCTTTTATTGTGTCAGAAACGGCAGATTCCGACCAACGGTCTGCATATTTCTCAATAATTGAACCAATGACTTCCTTACGGACTTCGCTCAGCCGTTCACCTCTACTCAGTTTATCTTGGATGGCATAGGCCTCTCGTACAAGATCGACGCTGCGCTTTTCAACTTCACTAACAAGCTCTTGATCTTTCTCTGGTGGCTGCCACTCCCACTTTTTCACCCCAGCCTCAACCACCATGGCTTCGATATTTTCTATAACAATTTGCATCTGTTCATGTCCGTATGTAACTCCACCCAGCATGATTTCTTCAGATAGCTGCATTGCCTCAGATTCAATCATTAGCACCGAACTTTTTGTCCCAGCAACAACCAAATTTAACTCAGAATCATCCAGGGCATCAAAACTGGGATTTAATAAATAATTGCCATCCTTATAACCCACTCGCGCTACCCCAATCGGACCGGCAAAAGGAACACCAGCCAGACAGACAGCTGCAGAGGTGCCAATTATTGCGGGAATATCAGGATCAACTGTTGGATCCAACGACAACACCGTGGCAATAATCTGCACTTCATTCATAAATCCTTTTGGAAATAGTGGTCTGATGGGGCGGTCAATAAGCCGCGATGTTAATGTTTCTTTTTCAGAGGGTCTTCCTTCGCGCTTAAAAAATCCACCAGGAATTTTACCTGCAGCATAAGCACGTTCCTGATAGTCAACTGTTAGTGGAAAAAAAGAGCGTCCAATATCCGCGTCTTTACTAGCTACACAGGTAACTAATACCAATGTATCACGAATACCACAAACCACTGCACCTGACGCCTGGCGGGCAATTCTACCCGTTTCCAGAACAACTGCATCCTTCTCAAACTGAAATTCTTTTTTGACCACTTTCATTTTTTTTTACCCTCTTCTGATATTGATTAAGAAGCGAAGTCGAAAACACAACGGGGCATCAAACTATAAATTATGATGACCGCTATGTTTAGAAATGTCATACTGCTCCACTGATTAACGAAACTTTGCTCACTGAAGGCATTAAGTTATTTTCGCAGGCCTAGGCGCCAAATTAATTCACGATAGCGATTTACATCTTTTTTCTTTAAGTAATCAAGAAGTTTACGCCTACGGTTAACCGCGCGTAATAATCCCTGACGAGAATGATGATCTTTTTTATGCACTTTAAAATGATTTGACAATTCAGTGATATTAGAAGTAAGCAAGGCAATCTGAACTTCTGGCGATCCGGTATCATCTGCTGAACGCTGATAATCGTTTATGATACCAGATATTTGTTGCTGACCTAACGCCATTTACTTGGCTCCTGAATCTACTCTCTTAAAAATCGCGCGTATTGTACCTATGCACCTGTATGTGAACAAGGAATAATATAGAAAATTTAACATTTTCTTTTCAACTGCTACTTAATTTGGAAATTAACCAGTTTTCTTGGTGCAACCATGCCATCATCCAGAACCTCTCCAATACCGAGAAATTCCTTTTTATCTGTATAGATACGAAGCATCCCCTCCGTTTGGGCATGTGGGACAATAACTGCCTGGCCATCATAAAGATATTCTCTTACGTTATCGCCAAGTTCCACGGCAGGCATATCCATCAGTGCAGCATCGATACTTAGTAGCTTGCTGTCCAGATATTCCAATCTCTTGGCTGCAATCTGCTCCAACTCGCTCAAACTTATCAAGTGTTCTTCTCCAAATGGTCCTACTCCCGTTCGCCGCAGAAAAGAAACATGAGCAACCGTGCCTAAGACTCGGCCAATATCTTCTGCTAAGGTCCTAATATATGTGCCTTTTGAACAGATCACATCGATTGTCATTACGTTATTTTTAAATTTGACCAATTCCAGCTTATGAATGCTAACCGGTCTTGGTGGACGTTCCACTACTATTCCTTGATATGCCAGTTTATAAAGACGTTGACCCCTATGTTTCAATGCCGAGTACATTGGAGGAACCTGTTCTATGTCTTCACGAAATTGCTGCAGAACATCGTTAATTTGCTGTTCTGTAATATTTGGGACAGCTAAGGTTCTTACTTCGTCACCAAGAGCATCTCCTGTTGTCGTTTCAATACCCAATTTACAGTCAGCGAGATAGTGCTTGTCCGCATTCAGTAAAAAGCCAGAGTACTTTGTTGCCTCTCCCATACAAACAGGTAAAAGGCCACTCGCCATCTTGTCGAGACTACCGGTGTGACCAGCTTTATTAGCCTTATACAGGCGCTTGACCTTTTGTAACAATTCGTTTGAGGTGATATCACTCGGCTTATCCAATATTAGTATTCCGTGTACATGTCGTCCCCTTGACCTTCGGCGATTTTTACTCATCGTAATTACTATTCAGTGAAGCTAAGTGCAACTTGATCATCATCCCCACCTGACTACTCCTTACAATCTTCATCTCTAAGATTCTTTAACTCTTCTTTTTTTTGCCTGTACTCATATACAAAGAATCAATTAACGCTGAGAGACGGCTTCCACCATCTATGGAACTATCATACACAAATTGCAGTTTTGGGATGCTACGGATGCTTAGTACTTTTGCCAATTCGTAGCGATAATGTCCAACCATTCCGTTCAGAGTTTCGATTACCTTGTTTGTTGTTTTTTCTCCACTAAGGCAAGTCACAAAGATTTTTGCGTTTTTCAGATCTGGACTAAGGTCAACCATTGAAATGGTTGTCAATCCAAGCGGTGGATTAGCCAATTCTCGTTGAATCATTGGGGCTAATTCTCTATGAACAAGATCGGCTACACGTCGATTTCGGTTAAATTGTTTAGACATGTATAATGCTTTTTAGACTGTACGTGTTAATTCAATACGTTCAAATACTTCAATCTGATCACCTACTTTGACATCATTGTAATTTTTCACGCCAATACCGCATTCTGTACCGGATTTAACTTCACTTACATCATCCTTAAATCGTTTCAGTGACTCCAGTTCACCTTCATAAATCACAACATTATCTCTTAGAACTCTTATCTGGTTACTCTTGCACACATAACCACTGGAGACTATACAACCGGCAATATCACCAAACTTAGGTGATCTGAATACGTCCCTAACCTTTGCAATGCCAATAATCTGTTCTCTAATCTCTGGCGAAAGCAGTCCACCAAGCAATTTCTTTGTATCATCAATAACATCATAAATGACACTGTAGTAGCGTAAATCCATACCTTCTTTATCTATAATTTTACGAGCTGACATATCGGCTCTAACATTAAAACCAAATATTATCGCCTTAGATGCCAGAGCCAAATTAACATCGGATCTGGTTATTCCGCCAATACCGCTACTAACTATTTTCACATTTACTTCATCATTTGATAATTTGTACAAAGCATCCACAAGTGCTTCTGCCGATCCTTGCACATCCGTCCTGATCAAAATATTTAGTGTACGTTTTCCTTCTGCCGCCATTTGTGTCAACGTACTTTCCAAATTTGACGCACGTTGCCTTGCAAGTTTTACCTCACGATATTTTCCCTGTCTGAATAAAGCTATTTCTCTTGCCTTTTTCTCATCAGGCACAACATTCAGCTCATCACCTGTATTTGGCGCCCCGGAAAACCCTAATACCTCAACCGGAATTGATGGGCCGACTGATTCAATATCACGCCCATTTTCATCCATCATTGCCCTGACACGACCAAATTCGTGGCCACTCAGAATGACATCACCTTTGCTCAGCTCTCCCTCCTGAACAAGAATCGTAGCAACAGGCCCCCTACCCTTATCTAGTCTTGACTCAATTACTGAGCCAGATGCCGGACCTTGCGCAATAGCCTGCAACTCTAAAACTTCTGCCTGTAGTGAAATACTTTCAAGTAAATTATCAATACCCTCTCCAGTTTGTGCTGAGACATTGACAAACTGAACGTCACCGCCCCAATCTTCAGAAATAACACCAAACTTCGATAACTCCTGTTTTACTTTATCGGGGTCAGCATCAGGCTTATCTATCTTATTAACAGCAATAATCATGGGTATATTACCAGCTTTAGCATGTTTAACGACCTCTTCCGTCTGAGGCATAACTCCATCATTTGCTGCTACTACGATAACGGCAATATCTGTGACTTTAGCGCCACGCGCGCGCATAGCAATAAATGCTTCATGTCCAGGCGTATCTAGAAATGTTATCTCACCACCTTCAGTTTTCACTCTGTATGCACCAATGTGCTGCGTAATACCTCCTGCTTCGCCTGCTGCTACTTTTGTTCGACGGATATAATCAAGTAAAGAAGTTTTTCCGTGATCGACGTGCCCCATAATCGTCACAACAGGAGCCCTGGTAACGCTTTCTCCTTCAACCCGGGCAGATTGAATTATCTCTTCTTCAAGTGCATTCTTTTGTAGCAGCTTAGGTAGGTGCCCCATCTCTTCAACAATGACAGTAGCCGTCTTCTGATCAATGGTTTGGTTAATCGTTATCATACTGCCAAGATTTATCATTGCAGAAACAACTTCTGCTCCTTTTACAGACATGCGCTGTGCTAGTTCTGCTATTGTAATATTCTCCGGGATCTCCACATCTCGTACAACGGGAGCGGTTGGTTTTTCAAAGGCGTGCTGAAGAGTCTGTTTAACGACATTCCTACTTCGCTTTTCCTTTTTCCTACGGCGCCCTGATTTATCTGAAGCAACATGTAGTTCTTTGCGGTGCAAATTTGCATGTTTATCTACTTTTCTAAGTGTCCTCTCTATAGGTTGTTCAATGATTTTTTCGCTTATAGTATCAATATCAAGCTGCTGAGGTTTCTCCTGTTCCACATCGATAGAAGACTCTCCGATTACCTCCGGCTCCGGACTGGCCTCGACATTGACTTCGTTGTTTTCCTCTAGTTCCTTTTCTACTACATCTTCAGTCTCGCCAATAGGCTTCAGTAATTCAGTTTCTTTTTCTGCCTGCTCCGCTAGTATTTCTTGACTTTTCTTCACCGCCCTTTCTTCAGTTTCCGCACTAGCCTCTGCTGCAGCTAATGCTGCTGCCTCCTCTTTTATTGTTGCGTTCTTTGCTGCTGCTTCATCCTCTATTATACTACGTTTAACATAGGTTTTGTGTCTGCGAAACTCTACATTTATCGTCTTTGAGCGAAGTTTATTACGGCTGGTACCTGAAACAGTCACCTTGATTTCACTGACTGATTTACGCCGCAAGATAATTTTCTTAGGATCCGATTGATCGTTCTTACCATGCTTGCGTCTCAAATACGTAAGCAAGTTAGTTTTTTCAGCATCGGTTATCAGATCATCAGCCAATTTACTCGACAAACCAGCTTCCTCAAGCTGCTCAAGTAAGCGCTCAATCGAGATGCCAATTGCATCAGCATATTCACTAATTTTTACATCAGGCATCCGTTATTTCCTCATTACTATTTTCTTCTGCTTCAAACCACGGCTTGCGGGCCGTCATAATTAAATTGCCAGCTTGTTTCTCGTCCATCCCATCTATTTCTATTAACTCATCTACCGCCTGGTCCGCCAGGTCTTCCGCAGTGACAACACCTCGACTTGCAAGTTCGTAGGCTAGTGCTTCATTCATGCCTTCCATTTTCAACAGATCCTCCGCTGGCTCAGTTTTGGCTAATTTCTCTTCGTTGGCAATAGCTTTGGTTAACATAACATCTTTAGCACGATCTCTTAATTCACTTATTAAATCAGCATCAAATTCTTCTATTTCCAGCATTTCATTTTCTGGAACATAAGCGATCTCTTCAATACTGGAAAAACCTTCCTGCACCAATATTGTGGCTATTTCACCATCAACACTCAGCTGATCAGTAAATAGTTTTTGGATTATTTGAGCCTCAGACTCATCTTTTTCTTCCGCCTGCTCTACGGACATGATATTTAATTCCCATTGAGTCAGCTCACTGGCAAGCTTTACATTCTGACCTCCGCGACCAATTGCTTGTGACAGATTCTCCTCTGTCACAACAACATCCATACTGTGATTGTCTTCATCCACCATAATAGAGATAACTTCCGCTGGAGCTATCGCATTGTTTACAAATTGAGCAGGATTTTCGTTCCAGAGAATAATATCTACTCTCTCACCACCTAATTCATTTGAAACAGCCTGTACTCTGGAACCTCGCATCCCTACGCAAGCACCAATTGGGTCAATACGTGAGTCTTTGGAGTGTACCGCAATTTTTGCACGTGATCCCGGATCCCTCGCTCCACTTACAATTTCGATCAAGCCTTCATTAACTTCCGGAACTTCAATGTTAAACAAATGTATCAACAACTCCGGTGATGTCCTGCTTAGAAATAACAGCGGTCCGTGATTTTCATGGTGAACTTCCTTTAAATATGCCCTTACACGATCCCCCGAGCGTACGGCCTCACGTGGGATCATTTCATCTCTTGTAATCAAAGCTTCGGCATTATTTCCTAAATCAACAACGATACTACCACGCTCAACACGCTTCACGACCCCGCCAACCATTTCCCCAACACGATCCTTATAGGTTTCCAATATCTTATTTCGCTCCGCTTCTCGCACTTTTTGAACGATAACCTGTTTGGCAGTTTGTGCCGCAATACGTCCAAATTCAACAGAATCCATAGACTCTTCAGTGTAACCATCTATTTCAATATCATCCTGGACTTTCCGCACATCTTCCAAACGAATCTGCCTTGCAGGAAACTCTAACGCCTCTGAAGTATCATCAACGACTTCCCAACGCCTGAACGTGGCGTAGTCACCGGTTTCGCGATCAATAGCCACCCGTACTTCAACATCCTCTCGATGACGTTTTTTTGTAGCCGTTGCTAGCGCTGCCTCAATAGCTTCGAAGATGATTTCCTTAGACACGCCCTTTTCATTCGAAACAACATCGACGACCATGAGAATTTCTTTATTCATAATTGCTTTTACTCAAAACTTATAATCTTTAAAAATAGCCTCTTTAACTATTACATAATATGCACTTTCACAATCGCATTTATCGGAATTGCATTTAGTTCACAATTATCCACAATCACCACCATTTCGTTATTAACCTTGTTTATTTCACCAGCCAAATTCTTTCTACCATTTTTATACTAATATCCAATTTTAGCTTTACCTGGGCGCCAATAAAGCGCTTAAAGTGTTCTACTGTAATCAAAGGCCTATTAAGACCCGGTGACGAAATTTCAAGATTGTACGCCCCCTGTATAGGGTAAGGTCATTCACCTCCAAAACACCCGCGCTTGCTCACTAACTCGTTCACAACCACTCAAGGTAATGCCGGATACACTATCTATATGCACCCTTACAATAGTACCCTTTCCATCCCCGGTAATTTCTACTCCACACAGTTCGTAACCTAGGGAAGAAACAACTGGTTGCAACAATTCAACCAGGGTTTGGTTCTGTTTATACATAAGCCTAAAATAAAAAGTGGGCTCAAGGCCCACTCTTAATAAAACATCCTAACACGTTGACAACGTATAGTTATTTTCAATGTACGTACCAATTTAATCGCTCTCGACTACAAAATAATCCATACCTACGAAAAGGCCCTTGAAAAAAGGGCTTTTATTATTATTGGTAGCGGGGGCAGGATTTGAACCTGCGACCTTCGGGTTATGAGCCCGACGAGCTGCCAGACTGCTCCACCCCGCATCGAAGGAGGCGCATACTACAGCTACAACAACATCTTTTCAAGATTGCTTAAACCGATATTTAAATAAACTCTCGAAATTGATGCTTAGTTCACAGATGACAATCTAACAGGCAAGCGTTTGGCTCCCCAGTTACCTGGAGAACCGGTAAAGGCCCCTGCACATCATTTGCTATCACATTACCGCAATGCCCATTATCAGTAAGATTCCACTCCTTCAGAACATACCAGTCACGTACAATGATGCTGCTTCCACAATTACTGCAATGAGTAGTCCCGCCTTCCATATCATGCACATTCCCAGTATACACATGGTGTACCCTGTTTTTAGCACAATATTG
>Ga0056107_100196_pt1 | contig 11892 bp, 10 predicted proteins | sample WorMetcrassitun2_FD_77006 | JGI IMG/M metagenome (GOLD analysis project Ga0056107, IMG submission 77006) | Marine gutless worms symbiont microbial communities from Max Planck institute for Marine Microbiology, Germany - Olavius crassitunicatus.2 ...
ATCGTTGGGATAAATGAAACCCGATAAACCCGGCGGCCCCGGTCACCAGTACATTTTGATATTTAATTTCCATGCTTCCCTCTTTTTAGTTGACAGATAGCAACATTAACGACGCTGATACCATTTGAATGTCGTTTCAATCCCATTTTTAAAACGATAGGCCGGCGAAAATCCAATAATGCGATTGGCATTCTGGATATCGGCAAGCGACATTTGAATGTCACCGAGTCGCTGTGCTTCATAATGCGGCGACATCTCATGTCCTGACAGGTTACAGATGATTTTCCATAATTTATTTATCGTCACATCGACCCCCGTCCCCACGTTGATCGCTTGTCCCTTCGCATCGTCAGTCGTGGCAGCCATCAGATTGGCACGTACCACATCTTTTACAAAAATAAAATCCCGGGATTGCTCTCCATCACCATAAATAACCGGGGCCTCTCTTTTTTCTACCTTATTCATGAAGATCGAGATCACCCCTGAGTAAGGCGAAGAAGGATCCTGCCTGGGCCCGTATACATTGAAATATCTCAAGCTGATCGTTTCAAGGCCGTACAGTTCACAATATAACCGTGCATACATCTCACCGGTAAATTTTTGGAGTGCATAGGGACTTTTCGGCCGGGGAAGATGACCTTCGTGCTTGGGCTGTGCTGGATCGTCACCATATATGGCACAAGAACTGGCTAAAATTACCCGTATTGCTCCTTTAGTTCGGGCAACATCCAGCACCGTTAATGTCCCGGATTGGTTCACTTCCGCTGAATGGATGGGGTCATCCACTGTCTGGGGAACAGATACGACCGCTGCCTCGTGGAAAATCACATCACAACCATCTGCCGCCTTTTCAACCGCACCCCGATGGCAAATATCCCCTTCAATAAAATTAATCTTTGGTAAAACCTTCGCTAAATTAGACCGATGCCCGGTGGAAAGATTGTCCAAAACGGTTACCTTGGCGCCACCGGCAAGCAACGCATCCACCAAATGAGATCCAATAAATCCGGCACCACCAGTGACAAGTGCCTTCTTAATTTTCTTCAAGATTCTCTCCTTTTCACTGGTTCTCGATCTATACCCAAATAATGCGCCGCTTGACTTTCAAGGCAGCGCTATATATTTTTTACCATTACTCCCGATCTAATTTCTCAAAGAGAAAGGGAATATCCGCTAACAAATGGGGGCACCAATAATCCAATGAAGTCAATTTATGTTGAAATCAAATTATTCGCAAGCCTGTCGAAATATACGCCACCCGATTCCGACCATTTCCCGATACCAAGCGACATAACAGCTGATGGACTGGCCGCTCATCTGACACTTCCAGCCGATCAGGTTAAATTGATTTTTATTAATGGGCGTAAACGCCCGCCCACTACAGTAATTAAAGAAGGAGATCGTATCGGCATCTTCCCTCCGGTGGGTGGCGGTTAAAAAGAATCAGAGTCAATTCAATTTTCGTTAGCTTTCAGTTTAAAAGAGACCGTTGTCCCTTGCCCGGGCGGGCTGTGGGTATCAAGACGGCTATGGCACCCTTCAAGCAGATTGTGAACAATGGACAAGCCCAGCCCGGTGCTATGGGGCTTGTTTGAGAAAAAGGGAACAAAGATTTGTTCTATCTCCTTTGGGTCAATACCGACCCCATTATCTTTGATTTCCACAACAGTCGAATTATCTTTCGCCATGAGGGTCCGAATAATCACCTGGCCACTTCCGTCAACTGCTTCAGCTGCGTTGAGCAATAGGTTCCATAGTACTTGACGAAGATGTACCGGATCCATTTTAACCCAGAGATCCGGTTTCAGCTCTTCAATAAAATCCACCCCGGCACAACGATTTCCATCTTTCTTCAACAGCATCAAGGTCTCATGAATCTCGTCGGTTAGACATACCGGCCGCCCCTGCCCCTTAGGTGCTTTGGCAACCAATAAAAAATCAGTGACCAGGCGATTAAGCCGATTGGCTTCACGAAGTACGATTGCCATGAGCTTTTTTTGATCCGGGTCATCAAAGATCTCATTGTCCAAAATCTGGATGGAGCCTACCATCGATGCCAGGGGGTTCTTGATCTCATGTGCCAGTCCAGCTGCCATTTCCCCTAGAGATGCCATCTTATCCATACGGCTGACATGATCCCGCATGGCCTTTACTTCCCTTTTTGCAAGCCAAGTTTGATCCACCAGGTAGCTGGCGAGAAAGGAAACGGCCATACAAGCCAGGACGATGATAAGGACTTGGTAAATGACATACGACCAATGGTATCTGGCAGCAGAATAGCCCCAATCCGGTATCAGGGGGGGGAGTATTTTAAAATATTCAAGGCCGATTAAGGCGGCGTATTGGATGCTGGCCAAGCCTGAAATTATCAGACTGCCTTTCCGGTAAAGCAAAACGCTCGAGTAAATGCCCACTACCGGGTAAAGAAACGAATAGAAACTGGAAAAACCACCCGATAAATAAACCAATATGGTTATGATGGATGTATCCAGACCGATCTGGATATATGCCAGGTGGATGGGCTGTTTCACACGGTTATATGCCACGAAATAGCCCATCGAGCATAGGAAAATAAATGCGATGAGCCCGTAAAATAACAACAGAGGTGAGACTGGAAGCGAGAACTGCTGCCGGAGATAGACAATAAAGGTTGACCCTAGAAGCAACAACGCAAAAATAACCCGAAACACCATCAGTCGTTTGAGTTTATTTTTATACTCGCTATCTCGTACGTTTTCGGTGTCAAGATTCAAGGGTGTTGGATTTAAGTCAATAGACAAAGTGATTAAAAAAGAGCCGCCATTTTGAATATTGGCAGATACATCGAGATAACAATGCCACCGATGATCACCCCAAGGAAAACCATCATCAGCGGTTCGATAAGCGTGGTCAGATTTTCCACGGCCTGATCAACTTCCTCATCATAGAAATCGGCAATTTTACCCAACATGGCGTCCAGCGCCCCGGTGGATTCACCCACGGCGGTCATTTGAGATACCATAGGTGGAAAAACGCCGCTCTCCATCATGGGGTCCGCCATGGGCTGGCCGCTAACGATCGCGGTACGAATGCTGTATACAGCGTTTTCAATTTTCCGATTACCGGCTGTTTTAGCCACAATATCCAGGGCATCTAATATCGACACACCACTCGACAACATGGTCCCCATGGTTCGGGTAAATTTGGCGATTGCCGCTTTACGGGCCAGTACGCCGAGTACCGGGAATCTCAATATTAAGCTATCAACAATCAACTGTCCTTTCGCTGTACGGTAAAACCCGATAAATGCAACAACGAAAAGAATAATCGCACCTAAGATCAGATACCACCCATTGATTATCGCATTGCTGAGTGCAACCGTTATCTGTGTCGGCAACGGCAATTCTCCACCCAGACTGGCAAATAAATCTGTAAATGTCGGAATAACGAAGACTAAAATAATTCCCAGGATAATCGCAGCAATGGCAAGCGTAATGGCCGGATAGGTCATGGCCCCCTTAACCTTCGCTTTCAAACGCGCCATCTTTTCCATATAGCTAGCCAACCGTCTCAATATCGCATCAAGGATCCCGCCAGCTTCGCCGGCCGCTATCATGTGCACAAACAAATCGTTAAAATGCTGGGGATATTTCTTAAACGCCTCTGCCAATGTCGTCCCGCCTTCCACTGATTCACGGATATCGCGTATTATTTTTTTGAAGGTTTTATTGTCCTGCTGAGATTCTAAAATATCAAGGCATTGAATCAGTGGTAGGCCGGCGTCAATCATGGTAGAAAACTGACGGGCAAAAATAATTATATCCTTGGAGGTGACGCGCGGCTGCAAGAAACTGACATTTTCAAACAGATCTTTAGGCTTTTTTTCACCTGCTTGGGGGTTATTCGCATGCGGAGTAATTTTGACCGGACCACGCTTGCATCCGGGGCCTCCATTTCTCCCTTTTGTTCTTTTCCAGAACCACTTTTTCCTACCCACAAAAAAACGGGCATATACGCCACCTTTGGCTACCGCATATCCGTTAAATATGAAGTTGTTGATATCTATTACCTTATATCGGTATTTATGGCAACTATCAATAGATAGTGCTGATATTTCTCGCCACTTAATTCACACCTCAATCCACACAATGAGGTGATGCAATATGCGTACCAAATAGTATAAAAAATATTCCCTAAAAAGCTGTCCAGCCATACTCAACACAGGTAATGATATTCAATCGGAGATCAGATGCATTGCATAATTATGCGCCAGATCAAATGTATAATTGAGATGAAAATGGTAATAGAGGTAACAATTTTTGTAATTCCACTATAGTCCAGCTTAGAATTGGCCTCGATCAGCACAATCATCACCAATCACTTTTAGGTCTAAAATATGTATTGCATCAATGATTAGCGCCATGCCCAATTTCATGGAGCTGGCACATCCAACAATGCGCGCACCTTGATAATCCATTTTCGATATGCAACGATACCACATGCATAAGTGATTGACTCTCAAAAGGATCAGCAAATACGCTAATGAATGACGGGCTCTCCATCATCACGACCCATATCAATGCGGATTTCGATGCCATGGCTTCCATGCTGGCGGCACAAAAATTATATCCCGATGCCCGCGTTGTATTTCCCGGCTCCCAAGATAAAAATCTGCGCAACTTTTTCGTTAAATCCATGGTCTATTTACTGAATATTTCCGATATCAACCAGATCGATTTTAAATCGATATCCCACCTGGTCCTGGTCGACACTCGCCAGCCGTCACGGATCGGGAAATTTGCCGAAGTGGTGAAAAAGCCGGGTATTGAGATCCATATCTACGACCACCACCCTGACATGGCGGATGATATTGAGGGATCCCAGGAAATAATCGAACCGATCGGTGCCACGACCACGATTCTTACCGAAGAGATCAAAACGCGGAAAATAAATATTTCACCTGATGAAGCAACCATCATGTGCCTGGGTATCTATGAAGATACTGGCTCTTTTACCTTCTCGTCCACAACGGAAAGGGACCTGATGGCAGCGGCCTACCTTGTTCGTAAAGGGGCGAACTTAAATATTGTTGCTGATTTGATCGCAAGGGAAATCACAACAGAACAAGTCGGCATTTTAAATGATATGATCCAATCGGCCACCCCCCACCAGATCAACGGCTTGGATGTCGTATTAACCACTGTTAAAACAAATCATTACGTTTCTGATTTTGCATTTCTGGTACATAAGATGGTCAACATCGAAAACCTGGATGCGATATTTGCTTTGGCGCTGATGGAAAATAAAATTTACGTTGTCGGACGCAGTCGAATCGCCGATATCGATGCGGGTGCGATATTAAGTCACCTGGGCGGTGGCGGTCACGCATCGGCGGCGGCGGCCACGGTGCGAGATAAAACCCTGACACAGACTGAACATGAACTTATCCAGATTCTACGCGATACCATCGAATCGAATCGGCGTGCCGAGAACCTGATGTCTTCCCCTGCCATTCACGTGGCGCCGGAAACCATCTGCAGCCAGGCCTCGGAGTTAATGAACCGATATAGCATCAATGCATTAGTGGTGGTCGAGATAATCGACAATAAGACCCACCCGATGGGGTATATCACCCGGCAGATTATTAAAAAAGCCATGGTCCATCAGCTAGGAAATATACCTGTGAAGGAATACATGAGCACCGATATGGCGATGGTTCAGCCGGGTGCCACCCTTTTTGAAATCCAGGAAAAAATCATCACCAACAAACAACGGATCATGCCCGTGGTTGAAAACGATCAAATTGTCGGGGTCATCACCCGTACCGACCTGCTCAATGCCCTCATCCAGCAGACAAAAATCAGCCGGTCAAACATCCTGGACCAGCCGGATATCCAGATGAATGTCCGCAGTCGCAATATTGTCAATCTTATTCGTGAGCGACTTCCGCAACCTCAAATCGACATGCTGATCAATATTGGCCGTACGGCTGATGCGCTTGATTATGGGGCCTATGTAGTGGGGGGCTTTGTTCGCGACCTGTTCCTGTACCGGCCAAACGAAGATATTGATGTGGTGATTGAAGGTGATGGCATCCGGTTTGCTAAAATATATGCCAAAACAGTCGGTGGCAGGGTCCACACCCACACCAAATTCGGCACGGCGGTGGTGATCTTTCCGGATGGGTATAAAATCGACGTGGCGTCAGCGCGGATGGAATATTATACGTATCCAGCGGCACTGCCGATTGTTGAGATGAGTTCTATCAAGCTTGACCTCTACCGGCGTGATTTCAGCATCAATACGCTCGCCGTCCGTTTGAATCCAAAATGGTTTGGAACCGTCATTGACTTTTTTTCGGCCCGCAAGGATATCAAAGAAAAAGTAATCCGGGTGTTGAACAATTTAAGTTTTGTGGAAGATCCCACCCGAGTTTTCCGGGCGATCCGCTTTGAGCAGCGATTTCATTTCAAAATCGGCAAGCTCACGGCCCGCCTGATCGAGAATGCCGTCCGGATGGATTTTTTTAAGCGGCTCAGCGGCAAACGGGTATTTACCGAGATTAAACTGATACTTGAAGAAGAAAATCCCGCATCCGCCTTTCACCGCTTAGATGACTATCATCTATTGAACATTATCCACCCTTTGATTCGGTTTAATGAAAAGCTGGAAAAAACATTCGGATCGATTCGAAAAGTACTGGTCTGGTATGATTTACTTTATTTTAATGACACCTATGAAAAATGGGTCGTTTACTTCCTGGCACTGATCCGGCAGGTTAAGGATCCGGCAACCGCCCTTAAAATATTTAACCGTTTGGGGCTGGCCCCGGATGCCCACCGCCTTTTCGGCAGAGAGCGAATTAATGCCGATCACTGCCTTGAATGGATGGCGAAGAACCCATCAATGAGAAACAGTCGCCTCGCCGCCCGGTTGTCCACTTTTAAGCTCGAACTCGTGTTGTATATGATGGCCCGTTCCAGTAACGAAAATGTAAAAAAATGTATATCTAATTATTTGACACGGTTACGCTATATTGAAATTCAGTTGACCGGTAAGGACTTGTTGGCCATCCAGATGGAACCCGGCCCGGTATATCGGGAAATTTTCAATTTTGTGTTGGCCTCCAAATTGGATGATAAAATAAGTACACCGGATGAGGAACTGGCCCTTGCCAAGAAATTTATTTCCCGGCACAAACCCCTTAATGATAAATTGTAGCCGGGTTATATACAAATACCACCGGCCTTTTTGTTTAAATATCAGACCTACCGTTTTTGCCGGGCACATTTATAAAGGCTTAAAAAGAGTATTTATAAATAAGGTGCCAGGTGCTGGAATCAAATATCACTTGCGATCATGGGTCACTTTGATATAGACGTGTAAACTTTATCAGTTAATCTAAAACGAGAAATGACCCATGAAGAACGAAGTTGTTTTAACCGGTATCACCACCACTGGAACACCTCACCTGGGCAACTATGTTGGAGCGATTCGTCCGGCGGTGCAGGCCAGTCAGAAGGACCATGTCGAATCTTTTTATTTTTTAGCCGATTATCATGCGTTGGTAAAAAATAAAGACCCCGAGCGATTCCAGCAATCGACCCTGGAAGTGGCCGCCGCCTGGTTAGCACTGGGGCTGGATACAAAAAAAGCCACATTCTATCGCCAAACCGATATTCCAGAAATCATGGAGTTGACTTGGATATTGACATGTATGACGGCCAAGGGGATGATGAATCGGGCCCATGCATATAAAGCCCTTGTGGCGGAAAATGATCAAAAAAGATCCGGAGATCCGGATAAAGGGATTTCCATGGGTCTGTTTTGTTATCCCGTTTTAATGGCGGCTGATATTTTAATGTTCAACGCCAACAAGGTACCCGTCGGCAAGGATCAGATCCAGCACCTTGAGATGACCCGTGATATCGCCGGTCGTTTCAATCATGTCTTTGGGGAAACTTTTGTTTTACCCGAAGCCGTGGTAGATAAAGAAACAGCTGTCTTATCGGGATCGGATGGACGAAAAATGAGCAAAAGTTACGACAATACAATTCCGCTTTTTGTCCCGGAAAAAAAACTGCGCAAATTGATCATGAAAATTAAAACGAACTCCCAGCCCCCTGAAGAGCCTAAAAATCCGGTGGGTTGCACCCTTTTTGAAATATATCAAGCTTTTGCAAACGAATCAGAGGTTCAGGCGATGCAAAAGCGCTACACACAAGGGATCGGCTGGGGCAAAATGAAACAGACCCTTTTCGAGTGTCTAAACGATCAGCTGGCCGAGCCCCGCCGAAAATACAATGACCTGATAGCCGATCCGGTATATATCGAAACGGTCCTTAAAGAAGGCGCCGAAAAAGCCCGCGCCCGGAGTACCCCTTTTTTATCTGAAATCAGGAAAAAAATCGGCGTTCAGGTGATCGGAAGATAAATGGCCGAAAATCCTTACGAAGTAAAACTGGATGATGTTTTTGAAGGCCCAATGGACCTGTTGGTCCACTTAATCAAGAAAAATGAAGTCAATATCTACGACATCCCGATCGCCCTGATCACGGACCAATACCTTGAATACCTGGAATGGATCGAGGCGATGAATGTTGATCTGGCCGGCAGTTTTATTCTCATGGCGGCCACGTTGACACAAATAAAATCGAGGATGCTGTTACCGATTCATGACGATGAGGATGAGGATGATCCCCGAATGGCACTCATTCAGCCCCTGAATGAATACCTCCAGATGAAGTCTGCCGCCGAACAGCTTTCCCAGCGGGACTTGCTGGGGCAAAATACCTTTGCCCGGCCGCTCACGACGATGGACATTCCAACCGGTTCCGACGAGGCATATATTCAAGTCGGCCTGTTTGAACTCATTGACGCTTTCCGAAATATTTTAACCGACCTGGACGCTGAGCAGCGGATTGATTTCAGCGCCGACCGCATTTCCATCAAAGATCGCATTAACCAAATTGTGGAGATATTGGAAAAACAAAAATCCGTGACGTTTACCGAGTTATTTACGCCACCTATCCGTAAAAGTGATGTGGTAATCACCTTTCTGGCTATCCTGGAAATGGTAAAATTTAACCTCTTAAATATCGCCCAACATACCCAAACCGGTATTATTCGGCTTTTCTATATATAATGGATGATTTAAAAAATATTATAGAAAGTTTGCTTTTTGTTTCGGACGAGCCCTTGGGCCTCCAGCAACTCAAAAAGATCATTCCCGAAATTGACAACCGGCAGATCCGCCAGGCCATGACCGACCTTGCGGCAGATTACAATCGCCGGCAAACCAGCTTCCATTTAGACGAAGTGGCCGGTGGCTATCAGCTCCGGACCCGCCCGGCTTATACCGAATGGATCAGCCGGCTCGTACAGCCCAAACCAGCCCGCTTAAGCAAGGCGGCCCTTGAAACACTTGCCATTACCGCCTACAAACAGCCGGTTTTGCGGGCCGACATTGAGCATATTCGCGGGGTGGACAGTGGGGGAACCCTGCGTCTGTTGATTGAACGGAACCTCATTCGGATTTTGGGGCGCAAGGAAATTCCCGGACGCCCGCTGATTTATGCCACCACCAAGCTTTTTTTGGAAATTTTTGGCTTAAAAGATCTAAAAGAGCTTCCCACTCCGGCAGAAATTGAGTCTCTGGGGAAAAATGAGGGTACGGTAAATGAAGCCATGGTGACCCACACACCCCTTCCACCTAAGCCGGAACAAACAGAACCGGAAGAACCTGATAATTCTCAACCGCCGGCCCCATCCGAAATCGAAACAGAGGAAAAACCGGCTGCTGTCGAAAATCAACCGGATGATACAATCACACTTCCCAATGAAAAAGATCTTGACGCAGCCAGCCGTGAAGAATATAAAAAAGACGATCCATCCGAAACGGGCGGTTAACTCAGTGGGAGAGTGCTACCTTCACACGGTAGAAGTCACTGGTTCAAATCCAGTACCGTCTACCAAGCAAATTCAAGTAGTTACACGATTTAAAATCTTTGGAAGACTTAAAATATTGATCCTACAAGCGTAGGACCAATTTGTTTTATATCTTCCATGGAAAAATAAAAATCCTTTAATCCTCTCTAATTTTTTCAACCTTACATGAGATTACACGTTGTCAAAACGTAACGTTTTGACAAAAATATTCGCAAGTCATGGGTCAACACCCTGGCCGGCCCCGGCATTACCAACATGCCAACCAATGATTATGGTATCAGTAATCTGGTCAGGCTGGTGATGCTCTCAATATATCTGCATTACCATGATATTTGGTTTTCAGTTATAAAATCACCACATATTAAGTAATTCACTCGGCCACAATATATTAATGAGCTCCAGAATCTGGCAGTCACTTCTCAAAGTGTGGTTTTGTCTTTACCGCTAAAGGGTGCGCATGATAGACTGATTAATCGAAACAAATATATAACCTTTTTAATAAAGGGAACATTCCACATGAAACGAATTGTAATCTTAATTGTTTTCGCAATGGTGTTTATAGGCTGTGGTAAATTTCATTCGCAATCATCAGATACTCGAACTCTTGAACACTCTAGAGCTTTCCTCCAATCTTGGCGTGATGGCACTGCTAAAGAGCAAATAATGACTTTTGTGGAGGATGTTACAATTGAGGGGTCCGCTAATTTTGTGTCGAAAGAACAAAGACGCGCTTTTTTCGATATGGACGGTGCGCTTCTTTGTGAAAAACCAAATTATATCGAGGTGGAGCTCGCTAAACACAGACTGCGTGAAAAGGTAAAGGGCGATCCGACTCTGGCTGATAATACGATATACAAAGCAATCCTTGGCGGAGACAGCGATTATCTTTATAAAAATGTCAAAGCCGTGATTGCGGAAGCCTTTGCCGGAGAGACACTAGCGTTTTATATTGATTACTGTCGTACTTTTCTAAAAACAAAGGAGCATCCTCGATTCAATCGTTCTTATGCATCGCTTTTTTACCTGCCCATGTTGGAGCTGATTAAATACCTTCAGGACAATGGGTTCACCGTCTATGTCGTGTCCACGTCTCAGCAGGAATTTATCCGAAGCATATCGGAAAACCAAATCGGGATTCCGCCCCAACAGATAATCGGAACCATGGTGGGTTTCACGTTGACGAATTTAAAAGAAGATGCACCGCCGATATTCGTAAGGGACAGATCTTATTTTGATCCGTATAATGCGGATGACAATAAAGTAGTGAGGATACGAGAACGTGCGCTTCTTCCGGCAATGTTCGCCTTCGGAAATTCTATGGGCGATTATGCCATGCTCGACGCCGCTTCGGACAGCAAATTGCCCAGCCTGGTTTGTATCCTGGACCATGATGACGCAGAGAGAGAATATGAGTACCACAAGGAGACGTTGCTTAATGAAGCTCAATCACGTGGTTGGCTCGTCGTTAGTATGAACAAAGACTTTCACAGGGTATTTTCAGACGAATAAGGGGCCGAATTCAGCGCCCTCAAAATTATGAAGGTCAACCCAAATATATAGCGGTTGGCCTTTTTACCAAATATGCTGAAAATAGGTTGGTGTATCTGCACTTGATTCTGCCGAGCTAAATTATAGCTTTCTCCAACGATGTTGTAGATATCAAGGGCCTGAAAATATGCCGATATGCGGAAATAATCGCAACCGACTAAAGCTTGCTGGGATGAGCGTTTTCGTGGTACGGTGGGGATAATCAAAACATATCGGTAATAATTCGATTAAATCAGATTGTGACGATAGTCTCAATCTATCAGTATTTCGAGAAATCTGGAATAATATTCCAGAAAACTCGGTAGTGTCAACAATTATGTGTGAAATTATACTCTGCCATATTTTTCATAAATGGCAGGTTGGCGGCAACTTTACCTATGGGTTTCGACCTCCAGTGGATTTCCATCTTTAAACAAA
>Ga0056107_100197_pt1 | contig 11886 bp, 8 predicted proteins | sample WorMetcrassitun2_FD_77006 | JGI IMG/M metagenome (GOLD analysis project Ga0056107, IMG submission 77006) | Marine gutless worms symbiont microbial communities from Max Planck institute for Marine Microbiology, Germany - Olavius crassitunicatus.2 ...
CAAGATGAGTACCGGATTGACCCACTTTCTTCAAGACCGCTTTCGCATATCCGCTACCGGTATACCGGTAGCGGATATGCGAACCTATTGAAAGAATTTACAGAAAAGACGTTACACTAGCATGACAATGGACAACTTTTTAAACATAGATTGATTTCCCTCTTGCAATGAATGATATAAGCCAGGTATTCAATTATCACTTTAGGCTACCTTGAAAATTGTCCTTTGGCCCAAGCTCAGCGTTGCACGAGAAAATTTTATCCTCGACATATCAAATATATGCCTGCGGTGAAATTTCCACACGCGCCTTACTTTTGAACAAAAATCCTAATTTTTCAAGGTAGCCTCTATCTAAGCACATGAGGGGCAAAATATCATATGAATTATCTATATGACAAAATCCCCTATTCCAACTACTATAGCGAACATTGAAAACACGGTAGTCTGTAATACGAGCTAATTTGCCTAGAAATCATCGAAAACCAACCTTCAGGTGAACGCCAAATCCACCATAACTGCCTGCCCCGGATGCGATTTGCTGGTTCCGATGGCGGCGGCCCCGGATGGGCATTATCTTGCCTGCGGCCGGTGCGGGACGGTTCTGTCTAAGTCGTGTCCCAACAGCATTGACCGGGTAGTAACTCTGAGCTTTGCCGGACTGCTGCTCTACCTGCCGGCCATGTTTTTGCCGTTGATGACCCTGTCGTCTCTGGGGATGAAGGAAAAAGGCAGCGTTGTTGATACCTGCATCGATTTTTATCTGAACGGCTACTATCTCGTTTCATTTATTGTCTTTATTACGGCCGTTATTGTCCCCTTTTTAAAGATTTTTATACCTTTTATCACTGCCGTCTGCCTGAAATTCGGCAAAAATCCACGTATTTTAATTCCCGCCTTTAAATTCCATAAGCATCTTGAAGAATGGGGCATGGTCGAAGTCTATCTGCTCGGTATCCTGATCACCCTGATCAAGATGGGAGAGGTGGCCAAGGTCCACTTCAATATCGGATTTTTCTCCTTTATCGGCCTTGTCCTGATCTCAATGGCCATAACTGTCTGCCTGGATCGAAAGCTCTTCTGGCACTATTTGGATAGATCTGGTCCATATAGCGGTGATGAAGAAATAAAGCAGATTACAGTGGGCTTGTACGATGACCCGAACCTGGTTCAAACGGCTGCAAATCTTAACCTGATGCGCTGTCATGACTGCGGCAAACTGGTTAAGGCTGCAGGGAGCGAAGATCTTGACTGCCCGCGCTGTGATTCGCCAATGCACTACCGCACCAGAGGCAGTCTTTCCAAAACCTGGGCGCTGGTGATAACTTCGCTGATACTATTCCTGCCTGCAAACATGCTGCCGATCATGCAGGTCAATTTTCTCGGTGTGCCTGACCGTTCAACCATACTTGACGGCATCATCTACTTTTTCAAGCATGGGTCCTTCGGCATCGGCCTGATCATTTTGATCGCCTCCATTCTCGTCCCGCTCTTTAAAATTATCGGTATGAGTATTATTCTGTTGTCGATTCGATCAGGAAAAAACCATTCTTTGAAACAGAAGTTAAAAATGTTTCGTTTTATTGAATTTATCGGACGCTGGTCGATGCTTGATATTTTTGTCATCGCCCTGTTAAGCGTTCTTGTCGATTTTGGCTTTTTAACATCGATACATACAGCTCCTGGCGCCACCTATTTCTGCATTGTGGTTGTGGCCACCATGAGTGCCGCCATTATCTTTGACCCAAGAATTTTATGGGATAGATGTGATCCTGTAGATCGGAGCTGATAAGAAGCGTGATCAGGTAGCCCAAATACTTGAAGCGAGGAACTATGGAACATCAACCGGTTGTCAAAAAGAAGCGGGGTATTTCCCCGGTCTGGATTCTGCCGATTGTTGCCGCCGCCATCTGCGGCTGGCTGCTCTACAAAAGTTACACCGAAGCGGGCATTGAAGTCGAAGTCGTGTTCCATGACGCCTCGGGAATCGTTCCGGGAAAGACCCAGGTGATGTCGATGGGTATTCCGCTTGGCGTAGTTAAAAGTATGGAACCTGATCTGGGTAACCAAACGGTCAAGGTCTTTATTAATGTGGACCGATCCACCGAACCTTTTCTGGTAGAGGATTTAAAGTTCTGGCTGGTCAAACCCGAAGTATCGGCAACCCGCATTACCGGGCTGGAAACCATATTGTCCGGCAGCTATATCGGTGTACAAAAAGGCGAATCAGAGATACCATCACGGGTCTTTACCGCACTCAAACAGGCGCCGCCGATCCGCAACGACATGCCAGGACTCCATATTCAGCTTCATTCCAAAGCCTTGAGATCAATCCAGGAAGGCTCAGCGATCTATTTTCAGAATATTAACATCGGAAAGGTAAAAACATACAAACTCGAAAAAGACGAGTCCGTTCTGATCGAATGTTTTATCCAGCCTGAGTACAGTCGGCTTATTCGTTCCGGCAGTAGATTTTATGATGCCAGCGGTATCATGATGACAGGTACACTGCCAAATCTGAAACTCCGGATGGAATCAATCTCCTCACTTTTTACCGGCGGTATTGTCGTCGGCACTCCGGAAGCCCTGAAAGATACTCCTCTGGCAGAATCAGGTGATGTCTTCACTCTTTATAAAGATTTTGAGGCCGCCGATTACGGGGTATCGATGACCTTGGAACTGGCCTCAGGAACCGGCATCCGCGAAGGTGCGACGAAGATCATTTACCGGGGCATCGAAGCCGGCAAGGTGCTCGAAATATCTTTCAACAATGATCCGCACCGCTCGGTCACGGCCCATATTCTGCTCGACCCCCGGGCTGAAATCATTCTCCGTGAAAACACCAGATTCTGGCTGGTGGAACCTCAGGTATCGATCGATGGAGTGCGAAATCTGGGAACCCTGCTTTCCGGACCGTTTATAACCTTTCAGCCCGGCGACGGTGAATTCAAGGACGATTTTGAGATTCTGCCGGAAGCGCCGGTCAGCCTGCCGCTGCGTCCCGGAAAAACCTTCAGGCTGAGTTCAACAGTTACACCGGCATCAAGCAGCGGGGCACCCATTTACTATAAAAAAATAAAAATAGGCCAACTGCTTGGCAGCAAACTGGCTGAAGATAACAACTCGGTAATCACCTCCATATACATTTATGACAATTACAAGGATCTGGTCACCACTAATGGGGTGTTCATTGAATCGGGCGGCATATCAATTAAAGCGGATTTTTCCGGCTTTTCGTTTAAAATGGCGCCGCTGGTATCAACATTCAAGGGAGGAGTTGATCTGATTGTCCCACCAAGACAAGATGGGAAAAAAACCGGGCCTGCAGAAGAAAACAAACTTTTCACCCTCTATCACGATTACAAGAGTGCGGTAAAAGACCTGCCCGCCCTGATGCCTGGAGGGCTCTATATAAAGCTGACAACGGAAGATCTCGGTTCATATAAAGTTGGAACACCGATTCTTTTCAAGAGAATAAAGGTCGGTCAGGTAATTGGCTATGACTACTCAAAAGAAAAGAAACAGGTGCATCTTACCTGCTTTATCGACGATAAATACCATGATCTTGTCACCTCCCAATCAAAATTCTACAATGCCAGCGGCATCCGGGTTCAAGGTGGGTTGTCCGGAATCTCGGTGGAAACCGAATCGCTTGAGTCAATCATAGCTGGCGGTATCAGCTTTATCACCGGCCCAAAAGGAACACCGGTACAGAACGATCATCGGTTTCATGTCTTTAAATCGCTCGAAGATACACAAACAGCCGATGACATGGAGATCATCGTTCGTTTCGAGAATATTGGCCAACTAAAAGAAGGCGCCAAGGTCAAATATAGAGGCGTTGAGCTTGGTTTAGTCAAAAAAACGGCCTTCGATGAAAACCTGAGCACCATTATCGCCACCCTGAGCATCGATAAACAATTTGAAACCTTTTTCAGGAAAGATACAAAAATATGGCTTTCACGGCCGACCATAAAAATCACCAAGGTGGAAAATCTCGACAGCTTACTTTTAGGCATGTCGGTGATTGTCGAACCGGGAAGCGGCAAGCTTTCACGAGATTATATCGGGCTTACCGAGCCGCCTCACCCGTTTTTCACTTCGCTTAAGGGGCTGGGACTGATACTCGAGACAAACCAGCTCGGTTCACTTGATATCGGCTCTCCAGTCTACTACCGACGGGTAAAGGTCGGCAAAGTCACCGGCTACGATCTGGCCTTCAACTTTAAGGACGTACTGGTTTACATTACCATCGAAGATCGTTATGCGCCGCTGATCCGCGAAAATACCAAGTTCTGGAATGCCTCCGGCGTCACCGTTACCGGCGGGGTATTCTCAGGAATTACCGTTTCCACCGAATCACTGGAGGCCATGATGGCCGGCGGCATTGCTCTGGCAACACCGGGCAAGGAAGAAATGGGGCCCCGGGTCGAGACCGGCTTCCGGTTTATCCTCCATGATAAGCCGGAAGTGGACTGGCTTGACTGGAGCCCGGAAATCTTTGTCGTGGAGGAGGAGAAAAGGTCAAAAGGCCACTAGCCTGACGTTCATGGATAAACACAAAAAACCATTATTATTAAAATAATATCAGACAGTTATTCAACTTTTATATAATTGTATTAACGTTGCAGTTTGTACCTTTTTGTGCAGCATATTGACTGCGTTTATTGTTGAGAGTGATTTTATATCACAACTCCGGAGAACCAGCCTTCTCATTTTAACTCGTGAACGTCAGGATAACAATGTCAGATCATCCGTCCCATCATCTAGTGTACGGCTCCTTGAACGACTATCTCACCGGTGAGGAGTTGACCGACACCGATGACGAGCGTATCCGTCAGCAGATAAGCCGGTTAATGGTGGAAGAACGTGGTTATAATAGGGAAGAGCTGAAACCGAGATTGTACATCGAAACGCTGTTTACCCGAAATTTTGTTAAATCCACCATCGATTTGACTGTTGAACTTGAGCACAAACAGTTTATGATAATCCGCTATGGTCCCGGATCTCTGGTCAGCAGAGAACGCTCAGCTCTGGCCGCCGCCCGGGTACTCAACGATGCCTACCGAATACCGCTTGCCGTTGTAACCAACGGCCGGGATGCACTATTGCTCGACACCTTAACAACCAAGGCGCTTGATCAGGGGATGCGGGCAATCCCTGATCGAAAGCGGGCGCTTGAAATGCTGCCCTCTTTGATTTTTCTTCCTCCCCAGGATGAGGAGAAGCGGTTGAGGGAAAAACGAATTTTAAACGCCTTCGATCTGGAACGATGCTGCATAGGAATTTAATTCAAACACCAGAAGAATCAAGGAGTAGCCATGTCACCAGCCACTAACAACTGGAGCAAATCAAGCTGGAAAGAATTTACCGCCCACCAGCAGCCCAACTGGCCTGATCAGGCCGCCGTTGACAAGGTGCTCAAAGAGCTGGGGACGCTGCCGCCGCTGGTTTTTGCAGGAGAAATCAGATCCCTCAAAGCCCTGCTTGCCAAAGCGGTAAGTGGAGATGCCTTTCTGCTTCAGGGCGGCGACTGTTCGGAAAACTTCTCTCATGTCACCGCTCCCAAGATCAGAGAAACGCTCAAGGTTCTACTGCAGATGGCCATCACCCTCACCTATGCCGGCGGTGTTCCGGTTATCAAGGTCGGTCGGATCGCCGGCCAGTTTGCCAAACCCCGATCTTCAGATACCGAAATCATTGGCGATCTGACACTTCCCTCCTACCGGGGGGATATGGTCAACGATGCCGATCCGACACTCGAGGCCCGAACGCCCAATCCAAAACGGATGCTCAAAGGCTACAACATGGCCGCATCAACCCTGAACCTGCTGCGCGCCTTTACCCGGGGAGGTTTCGCTGCCCTGCATCGGGTTCAGGCCTGGAACCAGGAATTCGTTTCCCAATCGCCAATGGGCCGCACCTACGAGCGCATGGCCAAGCAGATTGATCAGGCGATTCAGTTTATGGAAACCATCGGCATTTCGGTGGATATTCCCCAGATCAACCAAGCCCAGCTTTTCACTTCTCACGAGGCGCTGCTGCTCGGTTACGAAGAGGCCTTGACGAGGATCGATTCAACTACCGGAGATTGCTATGACTGTTCAGCCCATCTGCTCTGGATCGGCGAGCGAACACGGCAGATCGACGGCGCCCACGTGGAGTTTCTGCGCGGCGTACTCAATCCGATTGGCGTCAAGATCGGCCCTGATTATGACCTTGACAATATCAAGCGGTTAGTCGAACGTCTCAACCCGGAAAACGAACCGGGCCGTTTGACCCTAATCACCAGACTTGGCAAAGACCGGATCACAGATGTGCTGCCGCCGCTGCTCAGGGAAATGAAGCGCGAGGGGCACAACATCGTCTGGAGTTGCGACCCGATGCACGCCAACACCTTTACCGCCGAAAGCGGGCACAAAACCAGAAACTTTGCAGATATTCTCTCTGAAGTTACCAGTTTCTTTGAAATCCACTGGGCCGAGGATACGATTCCCGGCGGGGTTCACTTCGAACTGACTGGTGATGAGGTCACCGAATGTGTCGGTGGTGCAAGGGACATCGATGATCAAGATCTCAAAATCAACTATCAAACCACCTGTGATCCACGGCTCAACGCCGAACAGAGCCTCGAAGTCGCCTTTCAGATTGCCGAGATGATCAGGACATAGCTATAACAAGCAGCCGTCCCAACCGGGGTCCCGGCATGGCCCGGTTGGGCTGCCCCCTTCTTTTCTTATCGCATTCTTACCATAGCATTACATTTCGGTAATCTTGGTCGATCAGAAAGGGTCCCTCTTTTATAGAAAGAAACAGGGGTAAAAAGCAAGTAAATTAAGAGCTGTCGCCGAATGAATTGGAAGACGATTTAGAACTCAGTTGTCTGGCCTTTTCTCTGATCATAGGCAGCAGTTGCACAGCGATTATGCCGACAAAAATCATCGCTGCTCCGCTTAACTCGATACTGCTCAAGCGCTCTCCAAGAAAGATAAACCCGGCGATAGCGGCAAATACCGTTTCCGAACTGAGAATGACAGCGGCATCGGCTTCATGGGTGTAGCGCTGAGCTACGGCCTGGAGGGTAAAACCGATACCGGTTGACAGCATACCTGCGTACATGATGCCTAACAACCCGCTCTGCAGATCGCTGAAACTCGGCTGCTCGACAATAACACCGAGCCCGGTTCCGGATAATCCACAGACGAAAAACTGTCCGCAGGCCACAACGATCGGTGCCTTGGTCTTTACGGCCATGGTACCGACCAGGATGACATGGCAGGCCCAGAAAAGAGCCGATGAAATTACCCAGATATCACCGATTTTCAAGTCGATCCCGTGGGCGCCACTCATTATATAGGTGCCGATTACACACAGGATCGATGCCGGCCAGGCCGACCAGTGAATTTTGCGTCTCAAGACCAGCAGAGAAATTACCGGCACCAGTGGAACATAAAGCGCTGTCAGAAAGCCGGCATTGGTTACGGTGGTATGAAAGATGCCGTATTGCTGAAGGGCTGCAGCGATGAAAAGGACAACTCCGGTACAGACGATGCCGAACCAGTAGCCGCCGCTGAACGGTTGCTGTTCCCTGCAGATTTTTCGATATTGACGAACGGCAAAAGGTAATACGAAACAGGCTCCAACCAGCATCCTGATGCCGGTAAAACTCATCGTTTTCAAGCCGCCGGTACCGACCTGCTGAACGACAAAGGTCGAACCCCAGATAACAGCGGCAAGAATCAGCAAACTATTGGCCTGTAATCTATTCATAAACTTCTGTATCGGAATACTGAAGGCTGAACTATCAGCAGAAGTCCCGGCGGCCACCCTCGATCCCCCGCCAGAGGCTGTTCGACTATACTTGCTTTGATGTTTTTTGCAACCCGGCTCCGATTAGTCATAAGCCATCTAAAATTGCCACATTGTAGTAGCTCTTAGTTGTTAAAATTACTTGTAAAGTAAGTCCATTAATGGTACTACGTTCATCTACTTTTAAGTCTGGAAAGTTTCTCTTATTAACCTGACAATCGAGGAGAGTTAATGTCATCTCAAAAACAATTTGTGTCAGCCAGAAGTATCCTGATACTTTTCTTGTCAACCATCGCCTGCTGTTTATGGCTAAGCGGAAACGTCTACGCCGACGACTCCTGTATCACCTGCCATACCGATGAGGACCTACTTGAAGAAAATCTTGCCGAAGTGAAGACCAAAAAATCGGCAATGCAAGCAGGAAGCGGCTGAGGCGGCGCCGTGGCTCCGTTGGAGCCGCAGGAAAAAGTTCTGGTCTCAGAGGAATTTCTCGACTCAGACCATGGCGAACTGGCCTGTGTTGACTGTCATGGCGGCGATGATACCGCCGATGATAAAGAAGGTGCCCATGAAGGGTTCGATCCGCGACCATCCATCAACAATCCCCAGGAAGCCTGTGGGGAATGTCACGAAGAAGAGGCTGAAAGCGTCCCGCAATCACTGCATATGACCCTATCAACCTTTCCCGGTTATCTGAAAAAGCGGGTCAGTGACGAAACCTGGGACAAGGTCGATCACGGTAGAAGCCGCCACTGCGCTTCCTGCCACACCAGCTGCGGCGGCTGCCATGTAAGCCGGCCGAAATCTTCCGGCAGCGGTTTTGTCAATGGCCATATCTTCAGCGCCAAGCCTGACCCGGTCAACCAGTGTACGGCCTGCCACGGCAGTCGGGTCGGCAACGAATTTTTCGGAGCCCGCGGTCAGGGTGACGTTCATTTGCAGAAATTTGCCATGGGCTGCCAGGACTGCCACTCGTCCGAAGAGATGCATGCCGCCGCTCCGGAAGGACTGGAAAACCGCTATCACCTTGAAGAAGCGGCCAACTGTAAAGACTGTCACCAGGATCTGCAGTTCGGATCGGTACGTGACCATCGTATTCACAACAACGAGGTACAGTGTCAGGTTTGTCATTCCCAGACCTATGTCAACTGCTACAGTTGTCATACCGGTACCGATAAGGAAGGGATTGCTTATTTCATCAACAACCACGAGTACGAGGGGATGAAAATAGGTTTCAACCCGGACCGATTCCCGGGAAATAACTATGAGTATGCGATTCTCAGGCACGTGCCCGTTGATCTGAAGCTTTTTGACTATTACATCAAGGACGGATTCCCGCGCTACGATGTCGCCTCCACCTGGAAACGAGCCTCACCTCACAATATCCAGAGACGCACCTGGCAGAATGCAAACTGCAACAATTGTCACGGTCAACGCGATCTGTTCCTGGATGAAAGTGATCTGCTCGACTACGAGAAAAAAGCCAATATCGGCGTTACTGTGGCCGATGATCAAATTCCTCCGAAGCGGGCCCGGGTCATGCCGCTCAATATCGATTCATCAAGTGTTATGACATCGAGGGTAGTAACTGCTGAATGGCTGCACGAACATCTTGACGAAGACAATCTGGTCATCCTCGATGCCCGCAAGGAATCCGCCTACGAGGAGGGACATATCCCCGGTGCGATCAGTATGGATCCAAACGCGACCGAAGGTTTGAGGACTGACCTCGACGCAGATTATCCGTTGACCATCGAAGAAGATGAGACGCTTGCAGAAACGCTTGGTGAATACGGTCTGTCCCGGAACGATCACATCGTTGTCTACGCCGGCAGAGGAGCAGATGCCGGCTTCCTGCTGGGAATCCTCGATTATGCCGGAGCCGAAAATATCTCCATTGTCAACGGCGGTCTGGCAGCCTGGGAGGAGGAAGGTTACGAGCTCACCGACGAGGAGACGGACTGGGATGAAAAGACCTTTGAAATCGAGTCCAGGAAAGGTCTGATTGTCGATACCGAATTCATTAAGGAAAATCTGGATAACCCCAATGTCGTTATCGTCGATGTAAGGGTAATGCAGCAGTCCACCGGTCTAATGGCACACGGCCTTGCCGATCGTGCCGGCAGAATTCCCGGATCAGTGATGTTTCCTCTTCCCGGCCTCTATATGGACGAATCCTTCATTAAGAGCGCCGAGGAACTTCTCTGGGTATTGCGGGAGAGAAATATCAGACCCAATAAAACCATTGTAATCTCCTGCAACACGGGCAACTGGGCCGCCGCAGCAATGTTCATGCTCCGCTACCTGGGTTACCCCGATGTCAAGCTCCATGACGAGTCATGGATCAACTGGGAGGATTGATCGGTTCTTAGCTGACTGAGGTAGTTTCATGCAAAAGGGCCTGTCGGGTTTATCCCGGCAGGCCCTTTCTCATTAACGTCTGGTGAGTATTGATAAATCCTTCTTAAATACCTTGTATAGTTTCCAGAATCTGGGGATTGGCCTCATCTTCGGCAAGAATAATGTGACATGCCTCACAGTCCATCGAGATTGTCTCGCCGGCACTTGTCTCATGTTCATCATCATGACAGCGAAAACAACCTGAGTTGCCCTTATGGCCGCGAAGACTCGGATAGGTGTTCCAGCCGATCTTCATTTTCGGCCAGACATTTTCCAGATAGGCAGACTGGACTCCTGAAATCGCCTTTTCAAGCAACGGCATATTGTTGTTGACCACGTTGGGGTATTTCAACCGATACCAGGCGCGCAACTCCGTGGCAATTTGATTCTTTGCCTCCTCATGGCTTTCATAGTCCCTGGTAATCATCTCGTAACCGATCTTCCTGATAAATGGTAATTCGGTTGGAATGGCACCGAGCAGCAATTTTTCATCAATCGCCTCTTCCGGCGTTCTATAGATGTGGGTCGGCCGGTTATGGCAGTCAACACAGTCCATTTCCCTGGTATAGGTCTGCTCCTCAGGCGGTACCTCTCCATCATGCTGATGCTTGTTGAACACAACCTTGGTTCCGTCCGGCTTGGTAAGCATTACCTGATTGATCTCTTCACGCTCCCAGTCGCTGTGGGTGTAGGTGATTCTATTGTCCTCGGACACGTGCCAGTGAATACCATGAGCCTCCGAGCCCTGATAGCCGCCAGATCCTACTTTCAACAGGAGTACGGTCTGGATATGAGTGTTTTTCTCATCTGATAAAAATTTATCTTTGATATAGAGTTTGTCGCCATGGAAAAGCTCCGGCCGATGGCATGCTTCACAGGTATCACGGGCCGGACGCAAACCGTGAACAGGGGTCTCAATAGGTGTGGCATACGTTTTGGCCACCACCGCCACCAGCTGCCTGGTACCGGATAATTTGGATTTGACGAACCATTGGGCCCCGGTACCGATATGGCATTCAACACATTTCACCCGGGAATGGGGTGAATTGGAGTAGGTTGCATATTCAGGCTCCATCACCGAATGGCAAAGCTGACCGCAGAACTCGTTGGATTCGGTGTAATGATAGCCGGTATAGGCGAGCAGAGTGATTACGAACAGATTGATGAAAGTTAGGCTCGTTGCAAGAAAGATCAGTTTCCGCACCTTTATAAAGTTCTCCGGCACCGACAACTTATCACTGAGATATTCATGGGTGAACACACCCACATCTTCTTTACCCTTGAAGAAAAAGAGGCCCAGAAAAATAAGGACCAGCCCGAGGATAAAAGCCGGGGCGACAAACATGTAAAGCACGAAGCCGAAGTATTGATTATGAATGAAACTGAAGAGTTCCAGCAGGATTCCGGCAAGCAGGATTGGGAACGAAGCGGTAGTCATGGTGGCCCCGACCAGAGAAACCTTGCTCCGGGCAATGCCGTTGATAAATGCCTTGAGGATTTGTGTGAACTTAACCAAAGCTGCGCCCTCCGCTTAATCTTTCTGATAAATGACCTAACCCGTTGAGCCTCTTGCAAAACTCATTTCATCAGTAACCAGTCAATTTAAGGAGTTGATCCGCAAACAAAGCGACAACCCCAAACATCAGGTGCATCATAACCTTATCGGGGCCACGAACCATC
>Ga0056107_100198_pt1 | contig 11877 bp, 12 predicted proteins | sample WorMetcrassitun2_FD_77006 | JGI IMG/M metagenome (GOLD analysis project Ga0056107, IMG submission 77006) | Marine gutless worms symbiont microbial communities from Max Planck institute for Marine Microbiology, Germany - Olavius crassitunicatus.2 ...
ATTGGTTGGGCCCTGGCGATCATATCCATGGCGACCATTCAACAAAAACTTCGATATGCAGATGTGCCCGAGGGGCTTCAAGGATTTGGCATCAGCATCATTACCACCGGGTTGATGGCCATGGCCTTTATGCTGTTTTCCGGAATCACGCTATAAGAGGCATCAAGATTTTGGTATACCTACTGAGCACGACGGTTTTTTTAGCAGTCATTATGACATTGGTGGGCTTGCTGTTGTTCGTTGAATCCCGGCTGACCGTCAAAGGCGACCGGAAAATTGTCATCAACGACGATGTTGAAAAAGGGATTGTAACCCCCGGCAATACAACCTTGCTGGCGGCCCTTTTAGACAACCAAATCCTTATTCCCTGTGCCTGCGGTGGAAAAGGAACCTGCGGGACCTGCAAGTGCGTTGTGGAAAAAGGGGGCGGGGATATCCTGCCCACGGAATTGTCCCTTGTCAGCCGGAGAGAACGCAAAGGTAACATTCGGCTGGCCTGCCAGGTCAAGGTCAAGCAGGACATGGAAATCCGCATCCCCGAGGAAATTTTTAATGTCCAAAAATATGTTGCGACCGTCGTATCAAATGAAAACGTAGCCACCTTTATCAAGGAGCTGGTCCTTCGTCTCGATTCAGACCAATCCATCGAGTTTAAATCCGGCGCCTATATCCAAATTGACATTCCCGAATACCACGCATCGTTTAGTGATTTTCAGGTGGCCACCCGGTATGTTGACACATGGAAGCAGTTTAACATGCTTCAGATGGAAGCCGGCACAACAGAACCATCGAACCGGGCCTATTCCCTGGCCAGCGCACCGGCCGAAAAGGGCTTGCTCAAATTCACGATTCGCATCGCCACCCCGCCCCGGGATAAACCCGATGCACCGCCCGGTATCGGCTCTTCTTACGTATTTAATCTAAAGCCGGGCGAAAAAGTTACGCTGAGCGGGCCCTACGGCGAATTTTTCATAAAAGATACAACGCGTGAAATGTGTTTTATTGGCGGCGGGGCCGGTATGGCGCCCATGCGGTCCCATATCCGCCACCAATTGCTAACCGAAAAAACCGACCGTAGACTCACCTTTTGGTATGGTGCCCGGTCAAAGCAGGAGATGTTTTACCACGAAGAATTCACCGAACTGGCCCGGGAATATACGAATTTTTCATACTTCGTCGCCCTTTCAGACCCCCAGCCGGAAGACCACTGGGAGGGATTGACCGGCTTCATTCACCAGGCCGCCCATGACCACTATTTGTCCACCCATGAAGACCCCACAGAAATCGAATATTATCTTTGCGGCCCCCCCCTGATGATGCAGGCGGTATTTCATACGCTAGACGACCTCGGTGTGGACCTGGAGATGATCGCGTTTGATGATTTTGGATAATCGATTGCTTCGACTTCATCGCCCACTCTTTTTATAGGACCAATCCCCGGTTATGACACCGGTTGACTATTGCCGGTTAACCGTTAATGTTGATAGAGACTGAAACCGATTAATTGATAATTGAAAAACGGATCTCCAATTGCAAAACCATCCTAAAAACATCCGACTCAAACACCACCTCGAATTCGTATTTATCCGCGTTTTCCAACGGGCACTTTCTATCTTACCCCTAAAAATGGTGGAATGGATTGGCCCCTGGATCGGGTCGCTGATTTGGATCATTTTCCCTTACCGGCTTCAAGTGGCCTATACGAATCTGACCTTTGCATTTCCGGATAAAACGCGGGCTGAAAAATTGACATTGGCCCATCGTATTTACCGTCATTACGGATACATTTTTATGACCTATCTGGTCATGCACCGGCCATCGATGAGGCGAAGAATTGAGAATCTATCCGTGACCGGAACAGATTGTATTAAGCAAGTACTGGCTGAGGGTAAAGGTGCCGTTTTAGCGGGAATCCATTTCGGCCCCTGGGAAGCATACGGCGCATGGATGAACCTCACCGGCTATCCGGTCAGCGCCATTTACCGGACCCAGAAAAATCCACTGACGGATCGTTTCTTCATCCAGCAACGGTGCCGCTTCGGGCCAAACCTGAAACATATTGCCAAACACAGTTTCAGTCGCTTCATCAAGGAGCTCAAAGCGAATCGGCTCCTATTGGTCGGCGTTGACCAGAAGGGCGGGAAAAGGGGCACGCGGGTTCATTTTTTCAATCAAATGACTAGTATCGCCAAGGGCGCAGCCTTTCTGCACCTTCGGACCGGCGCGCCGATACTATGGGGCGCTCCCATGGTAAGGGCCGGAAAAATGTCACTAGAAATGGGCCGGCTTCGGGTCCCTACCCTAAGAGGCGTTTCACAGGAAAATATCCATACGATCACCGCTGCGATTATGGTCCATTTTGAAGCCATCATTCGAGATGCCCCTGAGCAATGGTTCTGGTTTCATAAGCTGTGGCCCAAAGCTTATCCAAAAAAGATAAAACGTTCAATGGGGGAAATCGTCTCCTCATTAAATCCGACCGCCACCGACAAATAAAACGGACCAAGATCTTTTAAAGGAACTGACCAAATGGGTACAGAACCGGCTTTGCGCAAAGAGATCATCTCCACCTGCCTGCAAATGAACCAGATCGGCATCAATCAGGGGACATCGGGAAATGTCAGCGTTCGATGGAAAGGCGGCATGCTGATTACCCCGTCGGGACTTCCTTATGAGGAAACATCGCCCGAAGACATCATCTATGTCAAATTTTCCGACAACCAGGCCCAGGGCCCCCACAAGCCCTCCAACGAATGGTTGTTTCACCGGGATATCCTGGCTGCTCGTGCCGACATTGATACGGTAATTCATACCCATTCGCCGTATGCCACCGCCATGGCGATTCAGAGAATTGATATCCCCGCGCATCATTATATGGTCGCCGCCGCCGGGGGCAATAAGATCCAGTGTGCCAAATACGCCACCTTTGGGACCCAGGCGCTCTCAGACAATGCATTAACTGCGATAGGGGATCGTTTGGCGTGTCTGCTGGCAAACCACGGGGTCATCGCCCTGGGGGCCACATTGCCCAAGACCTTATGGCTGGCCAACGAAATTGAAACCCTGGCAAAGCAATACTTTATCGCCAGTCAATACGGAAAGCCGGTCATTTTATCAGACGATGAGATGGATCGGGTCATCGAGGGGTTTAAATCCTATGGCCCGAAGAAAGATGACCAATAGCGAAGGACTATCGCACAATCACTTCAACCCGCCGATTTCGGGGTTCGGACATGCTGTCCGCTGTTGATATAAATCGATTCTTTTCGCCGTGTGAGATAACATCTGTCCGGTCGGGTGGTATGCCCAGATCGATAAGTTTTTCCGCCATATTTTTTGCCCGAGCAAGGCCAAGGGTTTCATTAAACGCATCAGAACCGTTGGTGCCGGTATGGCCGATCACCAAGATATCACACCCACCGCAATCATTTATCGCCGCGATGACCCGGTTGACAATTTGGATCAAAGACCTTTGTGAACTTTCAGTCAATTCCGAAATCCCGTGTTTAAAATAGAGGGTATACCGCACCGACGACTTGGGGCGACTCTTGATCGCGTCGTGGAAAGTGGCGTCTATTGCCTGGGGCGATATCGATTTTTGTGGTTGGGGTTTTATTTTTCCATCGACTATTTCAACCGTCGCGCCCGCCGTTGTCAGCGTTACTTCGCCCGTGTCATTGCTGACAATAATCCGGCCCACCTTTCCGCTGGGATCGGGTATTAAAACGAAGATACTTTTATGGGGGGTACATGCCAATATCAATATTAACCCCACCATGGGCAAAAAACCGCGAAACACTCTCATCTACTTCCCTTTAATTGATCTTCAAATCCACCCCCATCGACAAACCGGGCGGCGACTTGCCGGAATTCATCTTCGCATTTTAAAAATGCGTCGACGATCGTCGCATCTAAATCCTTTCCCCCTCTTTCCTTTATATAGGCGGCCGCTACGTCGTGGGTCATCGCTTTTTTGTAGAGACGCTCACTGGTCAAGGCATCGTATATATCTGCCACGGCCATAATACGACCGTACAGGGGAATGTCCTCCCCTTTTAACCCTTGTGGGTATCCCGATCCATCCCACTTTTCATGATGGGTATGGGCAATGGTTCTAGCAATGGATAGAAATGAATTGTGGCCCAGCTTGGCTTCGGCCTCATCAAACATCAATTTTCCATATACCGTGTGCTGCTTCATCACCTCAAACTCTTCTGCGGTAAGCTTTTCCGGTTTTTTTAAGACCACGTCCGGGACGCCTACTTTACCGACATCGTGAAGGGGTGATGAATGAAAAAGCAATTCAACGGTCTCATCATCCAGTTGGGATGAATATTTTTCGCCTTTTTGTAAATATTCGGCCAGATGCTTCACATAATGCTGCGTACGCCTGACATGGCCACCGGTTTCCGTATGCCGTGTTTCAATCACTATGGCAATCGTTTCCAGTGTGACCGCTTGAACCGCCACCAGTTCCTGGGTCTGTTTTTTCCATGGCGTTCTTCCTCCCAAAATTTAAGGGCGGATAAAAAGGAAAAATTCACAGCGAAGATCGACAACGGGATAAATGGTGAGATAAAAATACCCCAGCTGCCAAGCAGCCAGTTTGAGCCGATCCACATCCCCGCAAGACTGATGACAAATACGAAGATGCTCCATACGGCCCGCCCATAGGCAAGTAAAACCACAGAAAGAATGCCGACGATGACTCCCAGTATCAATTCGACACCCCGCATCCACCGGGCACGTTTGATAAAATCACCTTGAACCAGGTTGTCTATTATCGCCGCATGAGCCTCAACGCCGGGAAAAAGCGAATCAAACGGGGTGGTATGAAAATCCCTCAGGCCCGAGGCCGAGGTCCCGATAAATACGATCCGATCTTCGATATCTTTTTTCAATACCCGGCCGGTAAAAAATTTCGCCGCCGAGATATGACGGAATGTATTTGCCGGACCCCGAAACCGGATCAAAAGGTTACCTTTTTCATCCAGGGGGACGATACGGTTATCAATTGTTATCGACTCGGTCCCTTGTGCGCTCATTCGGAGCAAAACCTGCCCGGTACCAAAAGCTTTCAGCATCGCCGCCAACGCAAGACTCGGATAGGTCTTACCATTGTAAGCGATCAACAACGGTACTCGTCGCAAAACACCATCCCGGTCAGGGGTCGCGCTCGTAAATCCCTGGTGCGTGACCGCTTGGGACAATGCCTGGATATTACACACCGCACCGTGGGCGGTCATCAGGGGGGAGTGGTCATCGGTTGTGCCTTTTGAACGAAGGACAAACACTGGTGCGGGAGAAAGCAGACAATCAGAAGACGCGGATGGGTTTGTATCAAAGATAAATTTATATCCGAGGACAAATGGCCCCGCTGCTAACCTTTGGGCGAAAAAGGCGTCGTTGTCCCTTATATTTTCGGCAACATTCGATAGGTTTAATCGAACATTAAAATCATGCTTGATCTGGTTTTGCAAATGATCCAGGGAGGTTCGATCCAGCTCAGGGAAAAACATGTCCAGGGCGACGCTTCGCGGCCCCAGGGCATTAATCTTTTCCAACAACCGGGCAATCCGATATCGCGGCCAGGGCCATTGCCCAAACAGCTCGAGGCTTTCATCGTCGATATCGACAATCACCGGCAAAGAAGACGGCGCACTGTGGGGAATCGATCTGAGTAAGATATCGTAAATACGGTTATTGGCCGTTTCAAGCAATGCAGGCCGAAAAAAGAAATAGAGGGTTAGCACCGTGACCAGCGCCAGACCGAAAAAAAGAACCGGCCCACGACCCGAAGATACCCTCCCCTTTTTTCGAGTGGCAGCCGATATCTGCGTTTTTTTATCAGTACGGGGCATTATCTGCGATGAGATATGGGTCTATCGTATACGCACTTCCACACGCCGATTTTCAAGTTCGGCAACATTATCCGGGGTTTGTACGTGTAAATCCTTTTCACCATGGGAAACGGCTTCAACCTGGTTGCCATCGACGCCTTTATCTATGAGTAACTGCCTGACGTTTTTTGCCCGCTTCAGTCCAAGTTCCCAGTTTTTTTCCACCTTACCGGCCGTATCCGTATGCCCGATGATTCGAACATCGCAGGGTTGTCGGTTTTCTATCGTAACGATGATTTCGGGCAACAAGGCCTGGGATGTGCGGGTAAGTGTGGTCGTGCCGGATTTAAATTGCAAATTAAATTGTGCCGCCGGCCGAGGGGTGGCATTCATTGTATGTTGGAAGGCTTTTTGAATCTCTTTTTCGGCCATCGGTTCAGGGGGGGCGGGGGCGGTTGTTTGATCCTTGACCTTTACAGCGGTACCGGCCGCCGTGATAACCTGTTCACCGGCATCATTTTTAACGGAGATTTCTCCTACCTTTCCGTCGGCATCAGGCATGAGTACAAACAGATTTTTCGGCCCGCCGCAAGCCGACAGTAAGAACAGTCCGGCGGCAATAGAGAATAAGTTAAACCATTTCATACCTGCATCCTTATAATTCAACGTCAACAGTGCAAGTTCTTATTCAGGCACAACCTTAACCAGAAAAGCAGTTCCCCGAATACCGATGGTCGCCACCGGTGTTTTGAATTTTACCGCATCCGGAGACTTCTTCCCGATGGCACCCGAAACGTATGACGCCGTCCCCCGTATCATCCGGGTGATAAAACCGTATTTTTCCTGGGCGGGTTGATAAACAAATTCGGAAACCGTCAATTGGCTATCCGGTCCCAGGGAGATCCGGGTATCGTCTTTAAAAACGATGCCCATGGCACTGTCTTTTCCGGTAACCAACACATCATTTAAGTAAATCAGGGTATCGTTCCTGGCAGGAATCTCTTGTTCTCCCCGTTTCACGGTGACGGTTCCCTGCACATTACGCAACCCGCCGATAAAATCCACCTCGGCCAAAGCAGTGGCAGGCAAAACCAAGCCGACAATACATATCAAAATGGTTAGTATCCGCATAACCGCCCCTTTTGGTTAGGTTTTTTTATTTCCCTCAAACAAATATCATTGAAATGGTGACAGCCCGGCACATTTTTGTCAACCCTGACAGTCCCTTAAAAAGTCAAAAGTGCCCTCTCCTTTGGCAGATGAGGATTGGGGTGAAAAGGAAAGCCTGTTCTTACGTTTTGGGCCGAGTAAGTAAATCAATGGTTTTCCAAACTTCTTTTCGCCCCTGTTTTGTTTTGGCTGAAAAAAGAATGGGCAAGGTGGCATAAGAATCAATCGGGAGCGATTCGATGATCTGTCGGTACCTGCGGGTCCGGGCGCCTACTTTCACTTTATCTATTTTAGTCACCACGATCACCACGGGAATCCGGCGTTCCGTCAGCCATTCAACAAATAGTTGTTCACGTTCATCAGGTGTCCGACGGACGTCCAGAATGAGAAATACGCCCCGCAAAGAATCCCGCCATGCCAGATAAGTCTCGATCATAGGCCGCCATTTTTTCCGGATGGCGGCCGGAACTTTGGCGTAGCCATATCCAGGCAAATCTACCAGCATCAACTTTTCATTAATGGAAAAGAAATTAATCAGTTGGGTCCGGCCGGGTGTCCGGGATGTCTTTACCAGGCGTTTACGATTGACAATGGTGTTGATCAACGACGATTTTCCGACATTGGATCGACCGGCAAAGGCGACTTCCGGCAATCCGACAGGTGGGTATTGTGACGGTTTAACCGCACTGGTGATAAATTCGGCAGAATGGATATTCACTTTTTATCAGCGCCTTGTATCTTTTAATTGTAGGATATCAGTCACCACTGGAACCGATGGTTAATAAAACATGTCCGGTCTAAGCGGGTCAAACCACCTTATTGAGTGGATATTCGATAATTCCTTCGGCCCCGACCTTGAGCAATTTGGGAATCAAATTCCGCATGACGCCCCGTTTTACCATGGATTCCACCGAGAACCATTCGGATTTATAAAGTGCGGCCACGGTGGGGGCATTCAGGCTGGGGAGCAGATTCACGACCTGTTCCATTTTATCTTTGGGGACATTCATTTTCAATCCTACAAGCTTCTCTCCCCGCAGCGCCCCTTGGAGCAACAGGGCAATTTGTTTAATTTTCTCTTTTTTTTCAGGAACTTCCCAAGCCTTATTGTTGGCAATAATCTGGGTGTTGGTTCGCATTAATTCATGAATGATGCGAAGTCCATGGGCCTTGATGGTGGATTCGGTTTCGGTCACTTCAACAATGGCATCCGCTAGCCCCGAAACCACTTTGGCTTCGGTGGCGCCCCATGAAAATTCCACGTTAACCACAATATCCCTTTCGACAAAATACCGCCGGGTAAAGTGGATCATCTCAGTGGCAATAGTTTTCCCATTGAGGTCGGAAAGCTCACGGATCGGTGAATCATAAGGCACCGCCAGTACCCAGCGGGCCGCACGGGCACTGACCTTCGAGTAAACCAGATCGGCAACCACCACCACATCACTTTCGTTTTCGGCGATCCAATCCTTACCCGTTAATCCCACATCCAACGTACCATCCTGGACATACCGGGGCATTTCCTGGGCCCTGCAAATCGCGCATGAGATCGTCTCATCGTCAATTTCGGGGAAATAGCTGCGACCATTGACATCAATAATCCAACCGGAACGCTTAAACAGGGAAATGGTGGCATTTTGGAGACTCCCCTTGGGAATGCCTAACTTCAGTTTCGACGTCATGACTTATAAACCTCCTTAGGATCAAAAACCGGTGATCCATCAATTTGAATGTTGTTACCATCAAGAATTTGATAAAAACAGGAGCGATGACCGGTATGGCAGGCCCCACCACCCAATTGTTTCACCTTGAGCAAAATCGTATCGTTATCACAATCAATCCGGATTTCTTTTACGATCTGGTGATGACCCGATGTTTCCCCCTTGGTCCACAATTGTTGACGGGTACGGCTGAAATAGGTGGCTTTTCCCGTGGATAATGTCTTCTCCCAGGCCAATTGATCCATAAAGCCCAGCATCAATACCTCGCCGGTATCAGCATCTTGCGCAATCGCCGGCAACAAACCGTTCATTTTGTCAAACGCCAGTTTTACCATGATCTTATGACTCCATATCTTTTGAAACACAACCTTGATAAGTTACTTTGCACGCCGTGAAAAGTCAATTCAATTATCCGATTAAAGCTATTATGTCTTGACGTAGACGGTTGAGAGACTAAGATATGAGCGTATTCATTATCGCCAATTTGGAAATAGGATCCTTTTATGGATGACAACGGGTCAAAAAAATGGACCATGGCAGACCCCCAGGCCCAGACAAAATCAGAGGTCATCGAAAAACGCGGCACCCGTCCGAAAAGAAGCATTCTTTTCCGACTGTTCAAGTGGGGCACCCTGCTGGTACTTTTTGCCATGGTACTGGTTGTTGCGGCCGGGTTTTTTGGATATAATTATCTGAGTGAAGACCTGCCTAAAATCACCTCCCTGGCCGATTACCGACCACCGATTATTACCACTATGTATTCCGATGACGGGCGAAAGATCGGTGAATTTTTTAAGGAACGCCGAATTATCGTCCCCTTGGCCGAGATGCCCGATAAGCTGAAAAAGGCCTTTGTTGCAGCCGAAGATTCCCGGTTCTATCAACATAGGGGGATTGACTTTTACAGCATATTGCGTGCCTTTATTAAGAACCTGAAGGCAGGCACCATCGTTCAGGGGGGGAGCACCATCACCCAGCAAGTGACCAAGTCCTTTCTGTTAACCCCGGAGCGAAGCTACACCCGCAAGCTAAAAGAAGCTATTTTAGCTTACCGGATCGAAAAATTCTTAACCAAAGATGAAATCCTGTTCTTGTATTTGAATCAAATCTATCTCGGCCATGGGGCCTATGGCGTGGGTGCTGCGGCAAACAATTATTTTAATAAGTCGATCCACGAATTAACACTGGGCGAATGTGCCATCTTAGCCGGTCTTCCCCAGGCCCCCAGTCGTTACTCACCGTTTCACGCCCTGGAAAAGGCCAATCTACGAAGAACTTATGTGATCAACCGCATGCTGGCCGAAGGATATATTACCAACCAGCAAGCCGCCGAAGGTATCGGTCAAACCCTAGACATTCGCCCGCGCCGCAACCTCTATCTCGAGGAAGTCCCTTTTTACGCAGAACATGTCCGGCGATACGTGAGCAAAAATCACGGCCCGGATGTCCTCTACCAGGGGGGATTGCAAATTTTCACTGCCGTCAATATCGATATGCAGAAAATCGCCCGCCAGGAGGTCGAAAAAGGCCTCCGGGAGCTGGATAAACGGCTGGGATACCGAGGGCCTGTGTCACACCTGGCGCCGGAAGCGGTCGAAGAATTCAACCAAACCCAGGCAATAAAAATCGAACAGACAGGTGGGCTGGCACCGGAAAAGTGGGTGCAGGGCGTCGTCACTGGCGTCTCTAATAAGAAAAAAAGAGCCACCATCCGCATGGGCAAGGCCACGGGAATTATTCATCTGAAAACGATGAAATGGGCGCGCAAGCCCAACATTAATATTTCCTTTTCGAAAGCAAGCCTTAAGCGGATCAGCCATGCATTAAAAACGGGTGATGTCGTCAATGTCAAGGTTCAAAAAAAACTAAAGGGCGACGATCGATGGGAAGTGCATCTGGCACAGGAACCAGAAGCCCAGGCCGCCCTGATTTGTATGGAGACAGAAACCGGCCAGGTCAAAGCCATGATCGGGGGTCGAAATTTTAAGGACACCCAGTTCAACCGGGCAATCCAGTCAAGGCGTCAGCCCGGATCCGCATTTAAACCCATTATTTATGCTGCTGCCCTGGACAAGGGATATACGCCTGCAACTGTCATGATCGATTCACCGGTTGTTTTCCAGGAAACGAACATGAATTTTACCTGGAAGCCTAAAAACTATGGCAATAGATTCCATGGCCGCACGCTGCTTCGCCAGGCCCTGTCCAAATCCATGAATGTCATTACCGTCAAAATCTTAAGGGATATCGGGGTGGATTACAGCATTGACTATGCCCGCAACCTCGGTATTACATCTCATCTGAATCGGGACCTTTCCATCGCCCTCGGATCCTCGGGTGTTTCCCTCCTCGAACTGTCCAGCGCTTACACGGTCTTTGCCAACCAGGGCTTTCAAGTACCCCCGGTATTTATCACCAAGATTGTAGATCGCGATGGCCATGTACTTGAAAAAACAACTCTGGAGAGAAAGAAGGTGCTATCTGAAAGCACTGCGTATATCATGACAAACCTTTTAGAAGGAGTGGTCAAAAATGGTACCGGATGGCGAATTAAAGCATTAAAGCGGCCAGCCGCCGGTAAAACCGGTACGACCAACGATCTATATGATGCCTGGTTCATGGGATACACCCCCCGCTATGTCACCGGCACCTGGGTCGGATTTGACAATGAAGCCTCCCTGGGAAGGGGAGAAACCGGCTCACGCACCGCCAGCCCAATTTGGCTGGGCTTTATGCAGCGGGTACTCGAAGGTAAGCCTGTTCGGGTTTTCCCGGTACCCGATGGGGTAATGTTCGCTAAAATCGATGCAGATACCGGCCTGCTATCGATCCCCGAATCTGAAAAAACAACTTTCGAATGTTTCAAGGAAGGCACAGCACCCACCGAATATACGAAAAAAGCAGGCACCATTTCCGGGTCCGGGGAGTTCTTTAAATTGGACTTGTAGTGCCTGAACGAAAAGACAATAACCAAATTCCGCATAGTGCCGTTTTGATCTATTCTGTATATTTCACAGATTATAGCGGCCGCACCAAACGAGACAGTAAGTTAATGAGTTTACCCCTATAGTCAAATACCGAAATCTTCCGTGGTACCATTACCACCAAGTGATCATGATCAATCTGGATGTTTAGCTCAACGACGG
>Ga0056107_100200_pt1 | contig 11812 bp, 13 predicted proteins | sample WorMetcrassitun2_FD_77006 | JGI IMG/M metagenome (GOLD analysis project Ga0056107, IMG submission 77006) | Marine gutless worms symbiont microbial communities from Max Planck institute for Marine Microbiology, Germany - Olavius crassitunicatus.2 ...
AATGAGAAAAAAAAGATACCCTTTTTAACAGGATCAAGGATAAATACAGAAAGCCCATTACCCTCACCGGCCGCCATTATCAGATCGCCAAAAAGATGATGCTCGATACGACCGGGATAATGAACCGCCATGATATCGATTATTTTCTGGATGCAGGGGCCCTTCTCGGCATGATCCGCGATGGAGACCTCATCCCCTGGGATCATGATATCGACATATTGCTGCCCCTTTCCGAGGTGGATAAATTCAAATCGATTGTCCCCGCCCTTAAGGATAAAAACTGGCGGGTAAAAACCGATTATCCGATGCACCATGACGGCCCCTGCTGGAAAAAAGACGCGCAATGCAATTTCAGGATATACAACAATCGATTCTATCGATTTGGTCGCGACCGAATAAAGACTGAGATTTACGTTCTCTACCCGGATGGGGACTATTGCTGGTATCACGCCATGGGGAAAAACTGAAAACTACCCGCCGTGCATTTCAAGACGTATGCAACCCATCTCTATGATGGCCATGCGCTCCGGATTCCGGCCCAGGCCGAAGCCTATCTGGGCTATATATACACAGACTGGAAAACCCCCACGCCTGAGTTCAACCATCTTTCAGGGGATCACAGCATCTATAACACGGCCAATATCTGGAATGAGTAATGAGTAAGGATGCGGCGTCTTTAGATTTGAAACAGGCACCTTATTAAATGCGGACAGACCCGGTCTCTTATCACAATCGACGTTTACCCCCTATCAGGGGTCTATTTCATAAGAGACGTTCACCACCATATCTTTTCTCAGGGAATGATAGACCGAGCAATAGGTCTCCCTGGAAAGCACAATGGCACGGTCAATCTTTTTCGGGGTGATCCCCTTACCGGATATCCGGATCATGATCTCTATCGCCGTGTAATACTGGGGTGGTGTCTCTTTTCGGGTACCTTCAACCGCTACCTCATACGAATCCACGTCGCATCTCATTTTACGCAGGATATGCACCACATCAATGGAAAGGCACCCGGCGATACTCAACAAAAACGTCTCCGTCGGCGAACACCCTTCTTCATACTTAACATCATATTCAACCTCATAGCCCCGCTGGGTGGTACCCATAAAATAAAGATCCCGCAACAGTGTTAAGCGTCCCTTGTTGACCGGCAAAATCTTCTTTTTGTATTCTTCCAGATTCTGTTTTACCACTTCAGCCATCTCATCTCCTTTTTCTTTCGGCGTCCTTGGCCTTTTTCCACAGCCTTTCCATTTCGGCTCGCTCAAGATCTTCAAGGGCATATCCATTATCAGCGGCGGCTTGTTCCATCCATTTGAACCGATGTTCGAATTTGCGGGTGGCGGCGGCCGTGGCTGTCTCCGGGTGAAACCGGGCAAACCGGGCCACATTCGTCAGGGTAAAGATCAAATCACCGAACTCGAGCATCACATCATCCGGATGATTCTTCTCCGCTTTTTCAGGGTCCTGCTTCTTATCATTTAGGGCGTCTTGAAATTCACTCCATTCTTCTTTAACCTTTTTAAAAACCTCGCCTATATTGTCCCAGTCAAATCCGGTAGCGGCGGCTCGCTCCGAAATACGGTATGCGCGCATCAAGGCCGGTAAGCCGGCAGGGATGGAATCGAGTACCGATTTCGGCGGATCTTCTTGTTGTTCCTGCTGTTTGATTCGATGCCACTGGGCACGGATATCGTCGGTGGTTTTTGCCTGGCTGTCCCCAAACACATGGGGATGACGTCGAATCATCTTGACCGTGTTGTTTTTGGCCACATCCTTAATATCAAACTGGCCGGTTTCTTCGAACAGGTGGGATAAAAAAAAGACATGGAACAGGACATCGCCCAATTCCTCGCAAACGGCCTTGGCATCACCGGTTTCGATTGCTTCGACGAGTTCATGAACCTCTTCGACCAAGTATCGACCGATGGTGGACGGGGTCTGCTGTTTGTCCCAGGGACACCCATTTTCACCCCGCAGGGATCGGATCAGATCGGCCAGCGCCTTAAACGGAGAAGGTGGCGGGTTAGTTATATTTTTTTCCAAGATTTCAGATAGCTGTCGATGTTTGTGTCAAATCGGTTTTTAGACTCACGCTTAATGATGAAGACCAGTTTTTCGGAGACAATCGTCAGATATGGCGCCATCCGGGATTCCCGGATAACGGTGGAATTGGCCGGTAAAAAGGTGGTCAGCGCAATTAAAAGAATCGAGCCGACCAGCACGGCTTTAAACGCGCCAAAAACAACCCCGATGATCCGATCCATCCATCCGATTTTAGATATTTTCATGAGATAATGGATCACCCATGCCAGCAGGATGACGGCAATGAAGACACCACAAAAAATAATCATGAATGCGGCAATATTCCGGTAGCCGGGGTTTTCAACCCACCCGGTTAACGTGCCGGTTAAAAGCGGGTAGTAGCGAATTCCGGCAAAGAAACCGGCCAGCACCCCCACAATTGACGATACCTGCCGGACAATACCGAGCATAAACCCCCTGATTAAACAGAAGCTTATGATGACAACAATAACAATATCAAAAATATTCATAATATCCTTAATCGATCTTCAAAAGCGTATTTTTTTGGTAATGGCCTGAAAGGCGATATTTTTCAAAGGTTTCTTTCTCAGGCCGGCGCCATGGTACCGGGTTGAATGACCATGGTAAATTGGATATCCCCAGCCAGCTAACAAAGCCGCTTCGCCGAGTCAAGGTCTTTTTCGGGTCTTGCCGATGGATCAAATTAGGTGTTTGCAATTTTTGAAACCCGTATGTTAGGGTACCCATTGCGAGCAAGGAACATGTCATCTTTTACGTTATCTTATCTATAAGCACATAGGCAAATTATATATGGGTGAAGACCCCCTACGGGGCGCCATACAGCTGACGTTTCCAGACAATCAGTTGGCCGGCCAGCTTTTTGGCGCACATAATGACCACCTTAAACGGGTTGCCGATTCCCTGGAAATCACGGTAAACGCCAGGGGAAACACCGCCCGTATAAAGGGCGACACCGTATCGAGCCAACTGGCCGAAAATATTCTAAATCAACTTTACGGTATCTTGGAGAGCAAGTATCCGGTTTATCCCAATGATGTCGATTACGCCATCCGGATTCTCAGTGCCGACAGCCGTGTCCGGCTTAAAGATATCTTTCTCGACACTGTTTTTGTTACAGCAAACAAAAAGACGGTGGCTCCTAAAAGCCCGGCTCAAAAAGCATATATTGATGCCATGCGACATTTTGATATCGTTTTCGGCGTCGGTCCGGCCGGTACGGGCAAGACGTATCTGGCCATGGCGATGGCGGTAGCGGCCCTGACCAAGGGAAGTGTTGAGCGAATAATTCTGGCGAGACCGGCCGTGGAAGCCGGTGAAGCCCTGGGGTTTTTGCCCGGTGATCTGGCCGAAAAGATTGATCCCTATTTGCGCCCGTTGTATGATGCCCTGCATGACATGATGCGGTTTGAAAAAGTCGCAGACCTCATGCAGCAGGGCGTTATTGAAGTCGCTCCCCTGGCATTTATGCGGGGCCGGACGCTAAACAACTCATTTATTATTTTGGATGAGGCGCAAAATACCACCTCGGAACAGATGAAAATGTTCCTCACCCGGATCGGATTCAACTCCAAAGCCGTGATCACCGGCGACATTACCCAGACGGATCTGCCCGCTGGAAAAACGTCTGGGCTGGTGGAAGTCAAAAATATTTTAAAAACCATTGATGGCATTAAATTTATCTTTTTTTCAAAACGGGATGTGATTCGACATCAACTTGTCCAAAAGATCATTGAAGCCTATGAAACGTTCGAATCCGCCAAATAAACAATGCAACTAAATAAAATCACCCAATCTATTAAAAATATTCTCGTTTGGCATTTAACCATTCGGTGGGCAATCTTACTGATCACCACCGGACTGTTTATCCTGGTGTTATACCCCAGCCTGTTTACAAAACAACCGGCGTTCCAGGTGGGGGATATTGTCGGCCGCAATGTAAAAGCCCCCCGGGAATTTTTTATCGAAGACGAGGCGGCCACCGAGACTCGCCGAATCCAGGCCGCAAAAAATGTACTCACCGTATATGACCATGATGTCGTCATGATAAAAAACCGGTGCTCACAGGTCCGTCAGGCGTTTGAATCGATCCGAAGCACCCTGTTGGACAGACCGGAAACGGATTTGTTCAGCGCCTTAGCCGTTGATTCTTCCGGGAAAATTGAAAATAAGACCTTTGACAATGACCCCATTGGGGCAGCAAAGGAAATTTTCATCAAGCAAATCGGCATTCCGGTCAGTGAGGGTGCCTATCAAATTCTTAAAAAAGAGCAGTTTCCCGACGAGATCTCTTCCGCCATCCATGATATTTATCAACAAATCCTGGAAAACGGTGTAGTGGCCCGCAAGGAGATACTTTTAGAAGAAGGCGACCGCGGAATTGTTCTCAGAAACCTGGAAACCAAAACCGAAAAAACAATCCATACATTGAAACATTATTACGGTCTTGACCAGGCCAAGGCCATGGTGCGGATTGAGGGAAAACCCATCCTGAATAAAATGGATTACAACCTGCGAAATTTAGTGGTCGATTTCGTCCAGGAACTCATCCGGCCCAATATTTCGTTAAACCGCAGTGAAACCGCAGACCGCCGTAAAGCGGCCGCCGCAGACGTCCGACCGGTGGTCACCCAGATAAAGGCCGGGGAAATGATCCTGCGGGAAGGCGAACGAATCACTGCCAACAAGCTGGCAAAAATTAAGGTACTTCAGCAACAAAACCGGTCGCGCAATCTCTTAGTCAGTGCCGGTGGTGCGGCCATGATCATGCTTTGTCTCATGCTGGCACTGTATGCCCTGCACCATTATCGCCAGCCCGTCAACCCGGATCGGAACCGGGATATTTTCTGCCTGGCCAGCGTGTTTTTGACTATTTTAGTGATCGCCCGACTGTCGCCCGCCTTATCTGATTCATTGACCCGTAATCTACCATATAACATTTCCCCGCTTTCCATCTATTTTATGACCCCATTGGTCACCGGCGCGATGACGGTCTGCCTGTTAATCGGTTTAAATGTTGCCGTATCTTTTTCCCTGATGACAGCCATGGCCGTGGCCCTTATCTTCCAAAGCCGACTGGAAATCTTCATTTTTTTCTTTATCAACGGGACACTTGCCGCTTACTGGGTTAAAGACTGTCGAGAGCGCAAGGTTTTTATCAAAACAGGGCTGAAAGTGGGATTATTAAACATTCTCCTGGTGACAGCCATCGATGCATATCTTGACCGGATCACCGTGGTAAATATTCTCTGGGACTGGCTGTTTGCCTTTGGCGGAGGACTCTTTTCCGGCATTATCGCCGCCGGCCTGGTTCCTTTTTTTGAAACCACATTTGGGTATTCAACCGACATTAAACTGCTCGAGCTGGCCAACCTTGACCAGCCCATCCTGCGAAGGTTAATGATTGAAGCGCCGGGAACGTACCATCATTCGGTCATTGTTGGATCGCTGGTCGAAGCTGCCGCAAGCGATATCGGGGCCAATCCACTTTTGGCCAAGGTATGCGGCTATTATCATGATATCGGAAAAATCAATAAACCACTGTATTTTATAGAAAATCAAACCATTCGGATGAACAAACACGACAAGCTGGCCCCGTCCATGTCCAAGCGGATACTGATTTCCCACGTAAAAGAGGGGGTCGAGATCGCCAAAGAGCACAAACTTGGCAAACCCATCATCGACACCATTATCCAGCATCACGGCACCAGCACGATTGCGTTTTTTTATGAAAAGGAAAAAAAGTTAAAGGGCGAAAAAGCCGTCAGTGTCGATGACTTCAGGTATCCAGGGCCCCGACCCCAAACGCGGGAAGCCGGTTTGGTGATGCTGGCGGATATGCTGGAAGCTGCGTCAAGAACATTGTCAAATCCCACCCCATCCCGCATTCAGGGTTTGGTTCAACGCCTGATCAATCATGCCTTTTCCGAAGGACAGCTTGATCAATGCGAATTGACATTAAAGGACTTGAATCACATCGCCAAGCGATTTAATAAAACATTGAACGGCATCCACCACCATCGGATCGAATACCCGGAAAAAACAAAAGCGGAAAACGGAAATGGGAATAACAACCGTCGACATCAACAACCACCAGACAATATTCGAAATCTTCCCCAAAACAATCCAGAAGATCGCCCGGAACATCTTAGGCGCCTTGGGCTTTCCTGATGGCGAACTCTCCATTGTTCTCATGGATGATACGCAAATAACCCCCATCAACCGGAAATACCTTGATCGCGACCGGCCCACCAATGTGATTTCCTTTTCCATGCAGGAAGGTTCCTTTGGTGATATCACCCCCGGTTTATTGGGAGATGTCATTATTTCCCTTGAGACAACGGCAGCCGAAGCCTTAAACACCGGTCTTTCCATGGACGAACGATTTTGTCAGCTGTTGGTGCATGGTATTTTACATTTGTTTGGTTATGACCATGAAGAATCCAAAAAAGACGCAGCGACCATGGATGCCAAAAGCCGGGAAATACTGAAGCTGATCTCTAATGAATCCGGAACGGTATCGAATCTTCCGGAAATGATCCAGGCATAAATCCCGACCACTAACGGACAAAATGACCCACCCATTCACCATAGCGACATCCAGCGCAGAGCAAACATTTCAACTGGGAAAAATCGCAGGCCGACAGATCGATACCGGCACGACCATCACCCTTGTGGGCGATCTAGGCAGCGGCAAGACGACGTTTGTCCAGGGACTGGCCCGGGGCATGGATGTGCCATCGAGCTATTACATCACCAGCCCGACCTATACGCTGATCAATGATTACCCGGCCCGTCTTCCCTTTTACCATGTGGACCTGTACCGATTGTCCACCGGCGCGGATATCGAAGAAATCGGATTGCATGATATTTTATCCGGCCCTTTCGTAACCGCCATTGAATGGGCCGACCGTCTTGACGACTCGGTGCTTGGCGATCATCTGGCCATCCGGATTCAAATCACCGACGGGGATATGAGACACTTTTTTTATTATGCATATGGACGGCCGAACAAAATCCTGCTAAAGGAGATTCAAAAATCTATCAAGGAGTGCATATGGGACTGATTGTTCAAAAATACGGCGGCACATCTGTGGCCAACCCGGAACGGATTCGTCATGTGGCCGACCGCGTTGTTAAGACCTATGAAAAAGGGTACAATATTGTGGTGATTGTATCGGCCATGGCCGGTATCACGGACGGTTTGCTCGATCTGGCCGGGCAGGTTACCTCGTCACCGGATAAACGCGAACTCGATGTATTATTGGCTACCGGCGAGCAAACCACGGCAGCCTTGCTGGCCATGACCCTGCGAAAGATGAATTATCCGGCCTGCTCAATGCTGGGGCATCAGGCCCAGGTGGTCACGGATCGTGATTTCGGCAATGCCCGTATCCTCGAAATCGGCGCGCCGGCCATTGAAAAATACCTGAAGAAACGCACCATTGTGATCGTGGCCGGTTTTCAAGGCGCTGACGTCCAGGGCAACATCACGACCCTTGGCCGGGGCGGATCGGATACATCCGCTGTCGCTATTGCGGCGGCGTTAAAGGCCGACGTGTGCGAAATATATACTGACGTTGACGGGGTGTATACCGCTGACCCTAATATCTGTACAAACGCCCGGAAAATCAAAACAATATCGTATGATGAAATGCTCAACATGGCGAGCCTCGGGGCCAAGGTGCTTCAAATACGCTCTGTCGGTTTTGCTAAAAAATATAATATTCCGGTGCATGTCCGTTCGTCGTTCAATGATGAGGAGGGAACCATGGTTGTGAGTGAGAATTCAGGGATGGAGAGCCTCGTGGTATCCGCCGTGACGCATGACAAGAATCAGGCCCGGATTACCCTCAACAAGGTACCGGACCAGCCCGGCATCGCAGCGAAAATTTTTACACCGTTGGCAGATAAAAGCATTATCATCGACATGATTATTCAAAATACCCATCCCGGGGGACAGACGGATCTGACCTTTACCGTCCCGGAAAGTGATTATAAACCGGCCCTTGAGATCGCCAAGCGGATCGCTGGAGAAATCGGCGCCGAAGATGCGTTTGGATACGAGGGGATCGCCAAGGTATCCGTCATCGGTGTGGGGATGAAAAATCATTCCGGGGTGGCGGCCACCATGTTCACGGCACTGGCGGCTGAAGGCATCAATATTGCCATGATCAGTACGTCGGAGATCCGGATATCCTGCGTGGTCGATGAAAAGTACACCGAGCTGGCCGTGCGGGTCCTGCATACCGCTTTCGGCCTGGATGCCGACTGATCCACATTAAGTTATCATGAAAAAATTCAGTCCGCAGCAATTGATTTTTGTCCTGTTACTGGCGGTAATTCTGCTGGCAATTGCACTATCCCGCCTCTAACCGGTTGCAGGTCACCTGATGCGGACATGTAACAAGACAGCCAACAATAAAACCGGAAGGGCTTTTTTCAGTGTGTCGTATTTTATGGGGTTGTTTTAAGTGCTGACCCGATGTCGGACGCGATTTGCTGAACCATTCCGACAGGGTTATCGGCATGCTGGATAGGACGCCCGATGACCAGATAATCCGCCCCGTCCCGGATGGCTTGGCCGGGTGTGGTAATCCGCTGCTGGTCATCATCAGCGATGGCCTTATCGGCCATGCGAATACCCGGCGTAACAGCGATAAACCGCCGGCCAAAACCTTGTTTAATCATTTTCACTTCGCTTCCTGAACAAACCACCCCCGTGCATCCGGCTGCCCTGGCCATTTCCGCCCGTTTTTGGACCAGCTGCGCCACCGGATCGGTATATCTGGCTTTAAAACCGGCATCCGCCAGGTGCGTTGTCGACACACTGGTCAAAACAGTGACACCGATCACCCCAACGGCGCCACAGCTGGCGACCGCCGCTTCAAGCATGGCCGGATTTTCCCCGCAATGGACAGTGGTCAGCGAAACCCCCAGATCTGCAATCCGTTTCATGGCCTTACCGACCGTGGCCGGAATATCGTGGAGCTTTAGATCAAGAAACACACCGGTCTTACCACATTTATGGATATACGCTATAATCTCAGGTCCTTTTTTTATGAATAGTTCCAATCCAACCTTAAAAAGCCCGATTTCTCCGGAAAGCAGATTGATATATTTCTTTGCGGCATCGAATGTTGGAACATCCAGGGCAAAGATGATCCGTTCCGCCGGGGGTTTCATTTTTATTATTTTCTCCCCTCATGGTAATGTTGGTCGGCCCAGCTTTGGTATTCCCCGCTGACCACCCGATCCACCCATCCCTTGTGGCCCAGATACCACTCGATGGTCTGGCGCATCCCTGTTTCAAAGGATTCAGCCGGCGCCCAGTCCAATTCCCGCTCCAACTTAGAGGCGTCAATGGCATACCGAAAATCGTGCCCCGGGCGATCCTTGACAAAGGTAATCAACGACTCTCTTTCGCCTATTTTAAGCGGTGGGACGGTATCATCCAGGACACGGCAAAGTGTTGTCACCACATCGATATTGGTCATCTCACACCGGCCGCCGACATTATAGGTCTCCCCCTTTTTTCCTTTTTGCATAATGGTCCAGATGGCCCGGCAATGGTCTTTCACATATAACCAGTCGCGGACATTTTTCCCATCACCGTAAACCGGCAGCGGCTTGCCCTCCAAGGCGTTTAAAAAAATCAGAGGAATGAGTTTTTCTGGAAACTGGTACGGCCCGTAATTGTTCGAGCAATTGGAAATGGTCACCGGCATATCGTAGGTACGACTATAGGCCCGAACCAGATGGTCGGAAGCAGCCTTGGAAGCCGAGTAAGGACTGCTGGGATTATACGGCGTTGTTTCGCTGAAGGCGCCTTCATCACCCAATTCGCCAAATACTTCATCGGTGCTGACATGGTGAAACAAGGTGAGGTCGTCCAAACGCCGACGGGCCAATTCAAGTAATACAAATGTGCCGTTAACATTGGTTCGAATAAATGCATCCGGGGTCACGATGGACCGATCCACATGGGATTCAGCCGCAAAGTGACAAATGGTATCAATATGATAATCATCAAACACGTTTGCCATTAACGCTTCATCACAGATATCCGCTTTGACAAAATGGTATTGGGCCTTGGCCTTTTCCGGCAGGTCAACTAAATTTTCCGGATTCCCCGCATAGGTAAGGTTGTCCACGTTAATGACCCGCCCATCAAACCCGGCCTCGGAAAACAAAAAATGGATGAAATTGGCCCCGATAAATCCGCAGCCACCGGTTACGAGAATGTTTTTCACAATAAATACTCCCAAAAAGTTGATTGTTGCCCATCTAAGGAGCTGATCCTGGTTACTTATTAGGTATCAATAGCCTATAATGGTCGATTCGTAAAGCAATTGATACCCGGCCAACCAACATGCATCCAGGTACTGAAAGCACCTTGAGGGAAGTGCCCGGGTGGGGTGAAGACAGTGTGTATCTCAAGGATTAATTACGCCGCGGTGTGATTCTTAAATATGGCACAGGGTCTGGAAAAAAGGGGACGTTCTAAAATGGGTTCAAAGGATTCACTTCGGTGAATCTGGAAGGCAGTCTCTCAATGCTGAATAGAAAGGCCGACGGTATTTCACAAGAGTTTGATATGAAAAACCGCCGACCGACCTTCTTTGCTGGAGTCTCTAATACTTGAAGTTAGCGTCTATTATAATTTACCGATAGATTGAATAAAACACCCGCTACTATCGCCATCATCGTCGTCACCACCACCTGACGGGGGGGCCGTTGGCATTGATAAATGCGGGTTGCTTTCGGCGAAATATTCATTATTATCCGCATTATTTATGGCTCTATCTGGGTTACTATTCGCCAGATTTCGTGCCCCGCGTTGTCCATAAACATGATCTCTGGTGCCGGCAACAACATAAAAATGTGACATTTCATGAACAAACGTACCGGCTTTCGAATCCGTTCCGTTTAAGGGCGCATTCCAGAATTGCATTCCGAAATAGACGACGTATGGTTTATCAGGATAAACATAAGCATATGCATTTATGTCAGAGCAGGCAACATATATTTGTTTATTTGCGAGTGCATCGTGTATTCGATCTGCTTGACCGATAACAGTTGAATACCTTGATGACGTATAGGCACCAAACCATTCTCTATACCGTTGTGCATTTGGGCGCTGGGCTACAGGGGCATTCCGTAAAGCTGACCTTGCATTTGAAGAAATGCTTCTGGCCGCATTCAACGCAGAATTAATCGTAGCCATTTGATTGCCGTTACAAGCAAATACTGCCAGGGGATGGCCTGACTTAGCAGGTTCGCTTAACCCAGAATTAACAACAAAGACTGCTTCGTTGGAGTGCGTAGAAGTCATTTGTGTTAAAAAAATTCTACCTCAGCATCTTCCTTTTGGCTTGCCAATTCGGCCTTGACCCTGATCGCATCTTCACGATACCGAACGGTATATGCCCCTGCCTTATAGATCTCATACCCATTTTCCAATTTTAAGATCTCTGAAATCTCTTCGTTCGCGCCTATATTTATAAAATCTACCGCTTGTGGGGCGCCTCTTTTTACCAACATTCCCACGTACAATATCTGCTCTCCGTCATTTTGGACGTCAAAGCAGTCACTCGTGAATTTTCCCTCAAACGGGGTTCCCCATTTCAGTATTTCGTAGGGTCGAGGACTGGCGCGGTACCGTAAGCCCGTTTCCAGTCCCCGCCTCGTCAAACCCGGCGTGCGGTTTTCCCGCACCGGGCTTTCCTGTTAACTTCATCTAAAG
>Ga0056107_100201_pt1 | contig 11759 bp, 17 predicted proteins | sample WorMetcrassitun2_FD_77006 | JGI IMG/M metagenome (GOLD analysis project Ga0056107, IMG submission 77006) | Marine gutless worms symbiont microbial communities from Max Planck institute for Marine Microbiology, Germany - Olavius crassitunicatus.2 ...
AACTATAATCCCACGTTGATCCAATAAGTCTTTAATATCTCGATGACTCAAACTAAATCGATAATAAAGCCATATTGGATAATTTCAACTGGGAATCGGTATCTTTATGTACCTGTTTGCATTGACACTTCCAAAGGAAATGCCCGAAGACAATCTCGACTTCTTCGTAACTATCGTAAGGAACCGGGGAATCAATGTCAATTTGTTCTACAGTTTGGAGAAGGCCATCAGTTGGATTGCTGATGACAACGAGAAGATTGTCTAACCATATGCCTTGTCTGGCATCGCGACTTAGCTAAGGCCTCAACGTTTCCATTGAAGGCAGAGCTAAATTATCAGCTTAAAATAACTCTATGAGAGAAAATTTTAAGGCGCGCTCCGAAGTCGATGATATTGCTGACTATGGGTGGACTTGAACCACCGACCTCAGCAATATGAATCTGGTTAACAAAGTCTTTACTCAACCAATAATATCAACTAACTATAATACTAATTTTTCCTATTAGAAATAGCCAACATATGATTTAAGGGTTTGTTCTTCCTCATATTCACTGACTAGTTTTTAGTTTTTAACATCTGGTATCGCGAATAATCTTCTTCGGTCACTTTGCCATCAATTACCCAATAGTTTCTTCAGCTGATTTATCACCCATTCTACGTCCCTTTGCATACTGTTCACAGCATCGACTTCTATCGTTGTCGCTACTTCATCGCTTAACTTATTCATCCATTCTCTATGTGAATTTAGAATTGTCGCTAAATACTCAAGTTGTTTAAGATTTTCTTTTGAAATGAAACCTGTCTCTTCAAACCCTGTTTCGAGAAAGTCTATTGCTGGCGTCTCTGGATTCGATTCACGCATGATGTAGTATTCCAACTCTAGCTGGAACATGCTAATAACTTTTCCTACCATACTAATCTGCATAGACGCACGTTTACTTAGTGGCTTGTCCGCACGACGATCATTGAATACTTCGAGTAATCGCTCTACTAGTTCTTCGATATTTCTCATAATGCTTATCCTAAAGAAAGAAAATGCCTCGCACAAGGCGGGCAATAATTTAATTGGGTCCCGGCATTAAATCATCATACGGTCTTGGTTCTCCGTTAGCTACAGCAAGAAAATTATCAAGCGCACGCTCAAAGTCTTCTTCTGTCGCTTTGCTTTCTTCATTAGCGTAGAAATAATCAACTATCAGGTAGGTCTTGGCACAATCCTGTCGGAGTCGATCTATCCCTACCCAGGATTGGATTTCAATTCTACGGGAGAAAAATTTTAGGGACGCTCTGAAACCGATGATATTGGTGGCTATGAGTAGACTTGAACCACCGACCTCAGCATTATGAGGGCGCAATTAATATTTTTCTAACTAACTAAAACGGTCACTTACGGTGCTCGCCTTGCATCAAAACCCTGTTCACCTGGTGTTGAATATGAGTATACCAAGTCTCAATCTGACACAAAAAAGGCCATCTTCAATGGTCGTTATCGCCTTAATAGCAGATGTTCATACATTTTGAGCGTGACAGGCCGAATTCGGCCCTAAGGAGGCATAAAGGCCATCTGCAAAAAAAGATAGCGCCTTCCTAAGCGCTATCTTCATCAATTTAATCCTCATTGGAAGTCAATAGATTGCCTTCGTAAAACTGAGTGCTATCCAATAAGGTATCAACAGGGCTTTTGATATTAGGCCCAGTGGCACTTTATTACATGAGTATAAATCATCGTGATTTTAACACTTCTGTCTTCGAGTAGCGTTTGAATAGTTCGTATATCTGAATCTGCTTCCAGTAAATGGGTAGCAAATGCGTGGCGTAAGGCATGCGCACTGGCATGCTTGGTAATCCTGGCTTTTTCTAAGACGGTTTTAAATGCTCTTCGAAGTGTGCTTCCAGAAGCATGCCATCGGATTTTACGTTGCGTTTGTGGCCAGATCCGCTTAACAGTTGACGGAAAGACATACTGCCAGGCAAGTGATTGAGAAGCAGAGGGGTACTTCCGATAGAGGGCGTTTGACATGGGGCAAATCCATCGCCTTGAAGGCAATCACTCTTATGTTGCCTTAGAAAAGGCGCTAAGGATGATGGCAATAGAGTCATCATACGGTCCTTATGTCCTTTACTGGCACGAACAGTGATTTGTGCTCTATTGAAATCAATATCTTTTATCCGTAATGATAAACATTCATGAATACGCATACCTGTCCCGTAAATGAGTGCGGTCATAAGCTGAGATTTTCCACTTATGAGAGCAATGACGCAGTTAACTTAATACCATCGGTACTGTTTTACGTTATTGTATACATCTTAGATTCTCCATCCAACCGATTTCCATTTCTAAAACCTGCTGACAAAGAAATGCCAAGACATTGAGTGCTTGGGATTGCGAACTTGCAGAGATACGTTTTTTGTTAGCAAGGTGGCTGAGGAATGATTCAACTTCTTTGGCTTCCAAGGTATTGAGATGTTTGATATTGTGTAAATAGATATAGTGTTTGATCCTTGTGTAAATAGATATAGTGTTTGATCCAGTGGATATAATTGGATTCTGTTTTGGGGCTATAATATCTACGCCCGACAAGCCAGATGGGCTTGTCGGGCGGCTTAGGTTTTTCTGATTGAGGTGATGTAAGTTGACCTCATTATACCAACTCCCAAGAAAAGTATGACGATGTCGAAAAACTATATAAATAGCAATTTTTTGGATAATTTTGCGATGACGATGATTTATACCAAAAATATAGATAAATGACCCTTATTTCCTGCGTTCGTACTTGCTACTATTGGTAGGATTGTCATCTTTGGGTAGCTCAATGTTAATTATGGACAAACAAGGATTCTCACCAAAATGAACGGGAATGATCATGAGATCCACTGGTCCGTTTATTAAACTGTTAGCCGTACTGGAAAACACTATGACTTTGGATGATTTAACCGTTAGCTTTTCACATTTGAATAGAGAAGAAATACTATCTGATTGAGTTTTGCTCATTGGCACAAATAAATTGCCGATCTTGATAACTGCAAGTGGTGACGCATTTCTCTAAGATATAATCGATGATTCAATCTTTATATTGGATGTAGGAACAGGTAAATTTAATTCCGTAGCAAAATCACCCGAAGAATTTAGAGAACTACTCACTGATAAAAAATTTGTTGCTGATTATTTAGCGGTACAAATAGTTGGTGATTTAATTCAAAACGACATCGTATTAAAAGAAGGAGAAATATACAGCTTCATAGAACTACCAATTCTTGGTGGTGAGTACATAATTAGATAACGTGAAGCCAATTGACATCGAAGTTCATTTTTCTGCAACTGGACAAATACGTAAACAAATAGATGACTTACCCAAGGGCGCTATAATCAATGATGTTAGATTTACTAACTAAAATACGGCTAACAAGCGGGTCAACGAGGAGCGTCGCAAAAGATGCGCCGCTCTGTTACCCATAACGTTGCTAATAAAAAAACAATATGATCTAAAATATTAGATCATGGAGAAAATGAATTTGGAAAACTTTCCGCACAACAAGTCAGGGACTTCTATGAGATTTTTCGTAAGTTTATAAATGACTTCGAAGGGCGATTGAATGATAAAAACCCTCTAAAAATTGTTACTGAGACCACCTCTCTCACTTGACGTTCACTGTATGAGTTAGAAGTGTGTACAGTTACCTATTTATCTGACTACTATTATTGGTATGGACAAGGAGATTTGCAACAATATGTAATTAATTTGCTGAAATCTGAGTATACGCCGTCTGTTCAATCGGAAAGTATGGATAATCAACAAAGGGTAAGCTTATATGCTTGTTTAATTTGCATGTGTATGAACGTTATTTGTGTTGTCGCCTATAGAATAGATATGCACGAATTGTTAAAGGAAGCTAAGGTTGGCCATAAGGAATCCTTGTTTATGGCTATCAATATTGATGTCACGGTTGCCTCTACAGAGACTGCATCAATGCTAATAGCTCAAGCTGCTTTAGAAAATGATAATACATTTTTTGATAGGTTATCTAGGGCTATAAATGGAGGATATTCCAGGAGGCTCAGCGGAAAATATGCGAAGTTAATTTTTTTGTGTATTTGGCAGAAGATGCAGTAGGCAATCAGAAAATAGATTATGAGTTATTGCATGGTCTTTTTACTGAACAGATCCCTCTTTACCCTAATGTGCTCGAATCAAAAGACTCATATGGTAGTTTTAAGAAGCGACCAGATAGGACGAGTTATAAAGTCAAGGACAAGAAAGTGTGATTTGATATCCTTGCCTTTCTGAAATTCATGCATAGTATTGGAAGCTGTCTTTAAACGACGGCTTTTTTATTGGCCGTCCTCAATAAATGAGGACGTAGCTATGCAATACTTTAATGATACCGACTCTGGTGTGTACTCCTAGCAACACAGCACCTACAAATGACATATCTGAAGAACTCAATCTAAAAATTCTTCGATATGCGATGAATAGCCTTTATGTCTCTTATCAAGATGAAATATCAGAAGAATAGGAATTAAGGCTTAAAAACACAAAACGACTTGCCCAATCATCCGATCCAAGAGAGCAGTCAAAGGCACAGTTAAAAATATTTGACCACATATTTGAAGTAAAATCACGAGGCAGGGGCAAACTTAATTGTGTGCTTGCTGATGGCTGGTTTTATATTCAATTATCTGGCAGAGGCGTAACCTTCGTCCCCATGGCCTATGTACAATTTAGCAGTGAACTGTTAACACTCGTCGGTCTTGATGAGGCAATCAGACTACTACAACCAATCATTCACTCTTTAGGTAAAACATCATGGCCCTCTGTTAGTCGTATTGATTTATGCGTCGATTTTGTTTGTCCGATCCAAATGGATAATTGGACGCATGAAACCTGGGTAATCAGGGCACGCAATATCAACCACCACTATGTTAATGGCCAATTCTCCGGTTGGAGTATTGGCCAAAGGGGAAGCATCATTGTACGGCTCCACAATAAAACGTTGGAACTAAAGAAAAGCAAGAAAGAGTATTTAAAGCCAATCTGGTTAAGTGCGGGATGGGAAGAAAAGGAAACGATATGACGCTTGAATTTCAAATTTGAGGCCAAGCAATGCACAAACGTCAATTTAGAGAACTGCACATCATGTTAACCCTACTAGGGAGCTTATGGGATTACGGACTAAAAGAGTGGTGTCGACTCACTATTCCAAATTTAAATGATTCTCGCCGCTCTTGTTGGCCAACCCGTTCGCTTTGGGCTGCATTATCCGATATTAATTGGGGTGAATTAGAAATAATCCCTTTGATGAAGCTAAGAAAAGACCGCTCACCATCAGATGAAACACTTTTCGTTAATGACCTTGGTGTTATCATTTCGTTTATGACTGGGGAAGGTATAGAGGGCTGGTCTGAAAGATTTGGTGAGTACATCGCAAAAGCAAAAGAATTTCATGACGAGAAAGCTGAAAAAAAAGCAACGTCGATTTAATACTAAAAAAATAATAACCTCAGTCGTGGACTGAGCATCTTAGATCGATTTGAACAGGCAGAGGCTTACCGAAAGGCGAGAGACGGTGAGTAATCATTATTAGACAATGAGTTTACAAGAAGCGACTTCCTTATCTTCATATTTCACCTGAAACCCTTAGAGAAAAAGCTAAAACCAGAATTATCAGAGGTGCAAACCCGGGCAAGTATTGAGTTTTTCTTCAATCAGACCTTGTAGAATACTTACGTTCGCTTTATCCTGAGCGGGTAGGGCAAGTGCCGTTAAGTGGCTGTGATAATAAGGAGGGTAATTTATATCACCCTACAAACGCGGCGATATCTGGTGGATTCGTTTCATTGCTCCAAACGGACGGCGAATACGAAAATCTACTGGAACTGGAAGCAGGGAAGACGCCCAAGAGTTCCATGATCGGTTAAAGACCGAATTATGACGGGTTAAAAAGCTTAGTGAACGTCCTGAGTACACGTGGAATGATGCTGTTGTTAAATGACTTAAAGAAAAAAGTCATAAAGCATCGACTGATAAGGATAAAGAAATATTTCGGTGGGTTGATCCATTTCTAAATGGTGTGAAGTTATCAGATATTAATCGCACACTGTTAGATGAGATTCAAGAGGCGAAGGTAAACCAAAGTGCCCGAGCGACAACGAATCGGTACATGGCTCAACTAAGAGCAGTACTCAGACGCGCGGCTTATAAATGGGAATGGATTGACAAAGCAGCAAAGACGCCGATATATCCAAGTGTGGTAAAGCGGATCCGTTGGATAACACCTAATGAGGCAGAACGCTTATTATCACTCTTACCCGAGTATCAAGCAGCAATGGCACGACCTTGCATTGGCAACGGGATTACGTCAGCGTAATGTATGCTGAATGGAATGGGACCAGACGGACTTACAACGTAAGATTGCATGAATCCATCTCGATCAGACAAAAGCTAGGAGAGCAATTGGTGTTCCGTTAAATAGTAATGCTATTGAGGTATTACGAGGGCAGGTTGGCAAACATGCCCAATATGTTTTTACTTACATTAAGGGCAAAGTTGCTTGGTAAGTAAATACCAAGGCATGGCGAAAGGCAGTTAAAAAGATAGGACTTAAAGATTTTCGTTGACATGATCTAAGACATACTTGGACGTCTTGGCATGCGTGATCCGGGACATCGCTTAACATACTGCAAGAGCTGGGTAGTTGGGAATGTATTGAGATAGTAAAGCGTTATGCACATTTATCATCAGAGCATTTACTGCCACATACTGAAAATATTGTGCCAAATTTGGAGAACGCAAAAAGGGCACAATCGAAGATTGTTTTAATTAGGCAATGGTAAGTACTTGATAATATTGGTGGCTATGGGTGGACTTGAACCACCGACCTCAGCATTATGAATGCTGCGCTCTAACCAGCTGAGCTACATAGCCACGAACTGCGAGGAAGCGGGATTTTCGTAGTTACGACATGTGTTGTCAAGGATGAATGAGATAATCTGATAAAGTCGAGTAACTCCTTTCTTCTATTTATCTATCTGGTGCCGAAAACCACTATGGATTTTCCTGAAACTGATATTAGGAGGTCTTCCTTCAGATCTTTCAGAACCCTACCGACCATTTCTCTCGAACAACCAACAATTCGCCCAAGCTCATGCCTGGTTATTTTAACTAAACATGCCATCTGGATAAGTTCTAGCATCGAATTCCTTACAAAGATCTATCAGTGTTCTGGCCACTACCTTTAACATCTAACATCTGTAAATGCCAGGTCACTGACTTTACGACTTGTTTTCCTGAGGCGGATAGTCACTTGAGAGGCAATTTCAAACATAAGTTCGGGAAATAGGGGCCCAAGACCATTCAATTTTTCATATGTTATCTGTGCGATTTCAGACTTTGTTTTCGCTCTCACGTAAGTACTTCTCTTATGATCTTCGCCAAAAAAATCTCCAATGTTAAGATAGGCCAGTACAATCTCTCGTCCTTTGCTGTCTTCGATCATTACTGTTACAGATCACTTAACAATGTAAAACAGATTGTTTAAGGGTTCACATTCTTTGGTGATTATCTGTTTTGCGGGATAAATCTTTCTATGGTAATGCTCAAGAAAGCGCGTAATGGTTGAAACTTGCCCTCCGAATGGGATGTCTGCTATGCTGTTCTCCTGTAGCGACAAGATACAGACTATATAACTGGCATTGTTATTTGTAATTATCAGCTATGGTGCTCTTCTTTTAATAAATCAACTAGCTAGAGTTTTATGTGGAAGCAAGTATGAAATGGTTGGGAGGGCTGCTTTTGTTGGAGAGACTGAAAGTGGCCACAAGACTACCATAGACGGACCAGATGATGGTGAAGGAGGTCGAAATCTAGGCCCAAGACCAACAATGGAGACAGTATTACTTGGTATGGGAGCTTGCGCCAGTTACGACACCGTATCTATTCTTAAAAAAACCAGGCAAAATGTCACTGACTGTACGATCGAACTTCAAGCAGAACGGGCCAACGAAATCCCAAGTGTGTTTACTGAGATACATGTGCATTTCAAGGTTACCGGGATTGATTTAATTGAAAAGTATGTCGAAAGGGCAATTAATCTCTTTGCAGAAAAATATTGTTCAGCCTCCATCATGCTGGGCAAGGCAGCCAAAACTAGTCACTTCTTTGAAATAAATAAGCCGCCAGGTAATTGATAAGTTATGATGTATCTTTGATCAGTACTATATGTATTTAGTCAGAGTTTTCAGAAAATATTTAGCCATCAGTATGTAAAATAGTACCAATCTGTCCTGTAATAATCATGTGGAGAAATGCGGATAGACGATTGGCATTCGTTTTCGCATAAATGCGCCTTAGACGAGTTCTTACGGTATTAACAGAGATCCTCAGAGACTGTGCGACCTGATCGATATTCGGTGTTAATATCGATTGCGCAGAAAGTTTTGCTTCTGATCGGGATAATTTATAAAGACTTTGAAGCACTTCCTCAATCCTGTCAGAGTTATCCGGTGTTCCAAACGCAAATATAATGACTAATGGTAAGCTGTTTTCAAAATTCTCTTTATGATTTTTAAGGGGTGCCAGCAGAGCATGTATCAACTTAGTTTCCGGTCCACTATTAATTGGAAAAAGATGGTCCTTCCTGTCTAATATTCTGTTACGCAATTCTGCCGCTGCTTCCGGATTTTGGCCGTTTATATAGTCATCATTCAGGTTTAAACAACTCTCTGGTTTAAGTATTCGCCTACCAGACTTATTGCTGTAAAAGAGCTTCAGATTTTCATCTATCGGGAAAATTCCAGTTGTCAGGTGATTTAATGTCTCCCGTAAAGATATATCTTGAAACTCATCGTTTTCCAATTCATAACTCACTGATATATCCGAAGCAGTTACATTTACTGACTGTCATCTTGTGGGAGAATATTCCCAGGAGAACATCTTGTCGCCGATTTTTCCAGTTACAAACTGCTGTTTATTGTTGTGTCTGCAGATATTAACAAGTTCATTATTGGGTTTCGGAAGGAGGCCATAAATAGAGTTAAAGCCATAATCGTTAAGTTTTTCAATTGTTTTGGAGTTCAATTGTGAAACTCCACCATCCAGATCAATTCTGATTTTGACGCTCCATTGTTCAGATTCTTTACTAAGAGTTTTTTTGGGGCTTTTGTCCTTCGCTCTTACTAACACGGTAGAAGGCAAGAGAAATAGTAGTACGCAGATCGTTTTTTCTTAGAGGTTTGTTAACATGTCCAAGTGGCTTTGTCTCTAATGCCCGCTTAAGTATGTCGTCATCTGAATACGCAGTTAAATACATTATGGGTACTTTGTATTTTTGCGTGATGAAGTGAGCAGCCTCAATTTTGTCCATTCCTTTGCCAAGTTTGACATCCATTAACAGCAAATCCGGACGATAAGATTTGGGTTTTTTTATTGCTTCAGAGTCTGATTTAGCAATAGAAACAGCAACGTAACCAATTTTTAAAAGCTAGAGTTCAATAACCTTAACTGTAGTCCGATCGTCGTCAATCACAAGGATTTTTTTTGCCATTGAAGACCTTCCGCCACATTATAATTACCAATTCTTATATGCTAATTCCATGCCGCCAGTATGTCCTGAATTATGGATACATACACTAACCTTTAATTAACTTGATTCCATCCCTGCATACAATATAATTTACCCATGAAGTACTTTATTTTTAAGAGACAACTGAAGTAGGGAGATCCAGACACTACTTCAGTTGTCTCTTAAAAATAAAGATATCAATCAATTTTATATTTTATTGGGGTTTGCGGCTCTATTGATATAAAACTCTATAACACCGTCTTTTTCAAATATTGCTGTAATTTCATGTCCTGTCCTGGCGCAGTAGACTTCAAAATCTATTTTGGAATGCGGATCAGTAGCTTCGACATGGAGTATTTCGTCGGGATTCATTTTAGCTAGAGCTAATTTTGTCTTTAACACTGGCAAAGGACAATTCAGATCCTTGACATCAAGGGATTGATCAAAAGTGATTTGTTTGTCGAGTTCTAATATTGGCATGACGTCATTATATATCGAGTGTAAAGGAATGTGCTCACAAGTGATTGCCATCACGGAAAGTTTGCTACTGTTGACTGAAGTACTTTTAATACACTGCTACTAAAGATGAAGTTTGCATTGCATTCTTAACAGAGCGAGATCACCAGCATCTAGGTAAGTATACTCATCTCTCAGCTTTGACCTGCCTGCATACTTGCGACAGAATAGAAATCGTACCAACTTGAGTCTTTAACTACATAGTGTTTCTCTATTCTTACGTCAACGAGGTAAGGTCCACCTTTCTGCATAGCATGTTTACAGCGAGATAGGGCTGCAGTAATTTTACTCGGATCGCTAACACTTTCAGCTTCAATACTAAAGACACCAGCCATCTTCACGTAGTCAATGTCAGGATGATTGAGACTGACACCAACATATTTTCTTGTTTCGAAAATTCTCCACTTGTAGGCATTTTGAGCTGCACGATTAGCTTGATACTGACCGTTATTAAAAATCACAATGCCGATAGAGGCGTCTCATAATGTGCAGCGGACCACAGGGCCTGGCTGTCAAAGTTGAAACAACCATCGGCAGTTAATCACCAGGCTTCCTTATCAGGGTTGCCAATTTTAGTGCCTATAGTTGCTGCTACACCCCAATCAAGAACCCCGGAAGTTGTATAGTATTGCCGTCGTCTTTCAGATGCGTTTTGAGTGTGGTCAAATTTCAGGTAACGTTTGGGGTATGCATCCGAAGTAATTAACTCGGAAACAACTTCTGCACTATTATCTATGATCCTGTCAAGTTCTATCATTAGTCTCGATGTAACAATGAGAGTGTTATTCCACTCTTTTTTTGCATTGTCATCGTATTGTTTACGGTGCTTGTCAGTGTATTTGTTTGGCCAACGTTGCCGATCACGAATTGCAAAGGCCTTCAGGCTTCGTATTTTAAGCTCTTCCAGTACCAGCGCTGATGTTGATTTAATACTGGCAATCGTTGCCAGATCAACTGGATAATTACGACCAACATCAGCATCTGCAAGGCTGGCATGAAGAATGTGTACGTTACGTGAAACTAGTGGTTTCTCAGGTAGATTAAATGCCTTAGACGTATGCCCACCCAGACTTCAGAAACAATCTATGTCTTCAGGCAGGGAAGCATAATCTACTACAACTTCACCGACAAAATTAGGGCTGGTGTTAGAAAACGTACAAGGTATTTTTACAGACGACATCACCATGGCTCCGAGTACTTCCGCAATATCACCTACTTCTTCACTGATTTCGTACTTGATACATTCATTGTCCAGAAACAAACACAGTTTATCAGCATTTATCAATCTATCGGCGATCTGCTTTACGTGGTGTTCGGGTGGTTTCACTTCTGTTTCTACATAAGAGCGCTCGACGCAGTACCTCCGGTATTGTTTCCGCATTCATAACATCCCATGTCAATTGCGCATAATTTCGAGGTAATTCTGCAAAGTTTGCTGCTTTCAGGAATCCATTGTGTTCGTGAAATTTTGTGCGCTGCCTTCCTGCCGTAACAACGACTGGCGTACGGTCCCAATAACTTCCGGTAAACTGTCACAGGACGCAGTCTACTCCTGCAATCGAATGTAACTGGACAATTGATGCTTTGTCTGTAGAGCGCGAATAACCGTCCGCCATCGCCATCGCCATCGCCATCGCCATCGCCATCGCCATCGCCATCGCCATCGCCATCGCCATCGCCATCGC
>Ga0056107_100202_pt1 | contig 11714 bp, 10 predicted proteins | sample WorMetcrassitun2_FD_77006 | JGI IMG/M metagenome (GOLD analysis project Ga0056107, IMG submission 77006) | Marine gutless worms symbiont microbial communities from Max Planck institute for Marine Microbiology, Germany - Olavius crassitunicatus.2 ...
TAAGTTGAGAAGTCATGACGTGGCGCACCGAGAGATTATCCCATAATCGATGCATGATAACGCTCAGTATGCCAACAATAAAGCTGAGCTATCTCATCAGCCGACTAGGGTGAGGGAGCGGGGGATGGCGAGGGTTTAAGTCAGCGAAACAGGCACAGCGATTCTTGTCGGTTCAATCTGGATCGTCATCTGGTGCGTACCGAGACTTATCGATTTCTAAGAATGCGTTCCTTTGCTTGTTGGGAAAATACAGCAATGACCTAGGTTGATATCAAACAGGTTTTAGTAGTTCAAGGAAGTTAACTTGGCAATGTCGATTGAGGTGTTTTAACCGATGTCGATCAATTACATGCCGCAAATAATTCCTAATTTTATTGAATTTTCTAAAAAATATCGTAGGATGTCTCACTATTAAGTAGTTGCATGAGGAGCGTTGCGTCGATACAAACCCGTCAGGCTCATGTGACAATATCCGTTTATTCCAACGGCGCTCGCTTTTTAAAGTTTTATAAGAACAAGAAAAGCGGAGCGAGCCAGTATTACTCCCTGCCTTTCCTATTCTTCAGACGTATTTGATGGGAAACGTTTTAAGATGAATGATCTGAGCTCACAAAATTGCGGCCCCGCACTGGAAGAGTTGCTAAAGCAGTGCATCCTGGTATTGGATGGTGCGATGGGTACCATGATCCAGAGCTATAAGCTGGAAGAAAAGGATTTTTGCGGTGATCGCTTTGCTGACTATGCCTGCGAGCTTAAAGGTAATAACGACCTTTTGTGCCTTACTCAGCCGAAAATAATTACCGGCATACATACAGCTTTCATGGAGGCTGGCGCAGATATAATTGAAACCAATACTTTCAATTCCACGTCTGTGGCCCTGGCGGATTATCAAATGGAAGAGCTGGCATATGAGCTAAATAAGACCGGAGCCAGCCTTGCGCGTGATATTGCAAATCAATATACCAAACAAGATCCTGATAAACCTCGTTTTGTTGCAGGTGTATTGGGTCCAACTCCTCGTTCTGCTTCACTCTCATCGGATGTTAATCGACCCGGCTTCAGAAATATTAATTATGAGGAGTTAATGCTTTCTTACAAGGAAGCGGTAACTGGCCTTGTTGATGGGGGCGTCGATATCATATTGGTCGAAACCATATTTGACACTCTGAATGCAAAGGCTGCCTTGTTTGCCGTAGAGCAGTACTTTGATGAGAGTAATATCAGGTTGCCAATTATGATTTCTGGAACTATCGCTGATGCATCAGGAAGAACACTCACTGGTCAGACAACTGAGGCCTTCTGGTACTCGCTCAGACACGCTAATCCTCTCAGTATAGGCTTGAACTGCGCGCTTGGGGCAAAAGAATTAAGACAATATGTTGAAGAATTATCTGGCATAGCGGCGTGCCATATTAGCGTCCATCCAAATGCCGGTCTACCTAACGAATTTGGTGGCTATGATGAAACACCGGAAGTAATGGTTGCACATATAGAGGAATGGGCCAAATCAGGGTTTGTCAATATTGTTGGTGGCTGCTGTGGTACCACACCAGCTTTTATCAAAGCTATCGCAGAAGCTGTATCCGCTGTTACGCCAAGAAAAATACTGGCAATTGATCCCTATTGTCGCTTAAGCGGTCTCGAGCCCCTGACAATAGAACCACTAGCTAATTTTATTAATATTGGCGAAAGAACTAACGTTGCCGGTTCACCCAAATTTCTGCGCCTGATAAAAGAAGGTGAGCTGAATGAAGCGCTGGATGTAGCCCGACAACAGGTCGAGAACGGTGCCCAAATCATAGATATTTGTATGGATGAAGGGATGCTTGATTCAAAACGACTAATGGTGGAATTTTTACACCTGATCGCAGGTGAGCCAGATATCTGTCGAGTACCTATAATGATTGATTCTTCCAGGTGGTCAGTAATTGAGGCGGGACTACAATGTATCCAGGGCAAGGGGATTGTGAATTCTATAAGTTTGAAAGAAGGCGAAACAATATTTATTGAGCGCGCCAAACTGATTAAACGTTATGGGGCTGCAGTAGTTGTAATGGCCTTTGATGAACAAGGCCAGGCGGACAGTACAGAAAGACGCTTTCAGGTATGCAAGCGCTCCTATGAACTATTAACACAGCAAGTGGATTTTTCACCGGAAGATATTATCTTCGATCCCAATGTGTTAACAGTCGCCACCGGCATGCAAGAGCACAATAACTATGCTGTGTCTTTCTTTGAGGCAACACGACTTATCAAGGAACATATGCCTCACGCCCTGGTTGGCGGAGGCTTAAGCAATGTTTCTTTCTCCTTCAGGGGAAACAATTCTGTGCGTGAGGCTATGCATTCGGCCTTTCTTTACCATGGTATTCAGTATGGACTGGACATGGCCATAGTTAATGCCGGACAACTTGGTATTTATGATGAGATCCCAAAAGACCTATTGCAGAAGATCGAAGACGTCCTGCTAAATACCCGCTCAGACGCCGCCGACAGTTTGATAGAGTTTGTGGAATCATTCGTAGCTGGAAAGGCAAGAGATAAAAATAAAGATGATATCTGGCGTAAAGCTACGGTCGAGGAAAGATTATCCCATGCCATGGTAAAAGGCATTACGGAGTATATTGAAGCTGACACTGAAGAAGCACGATTGCAGGCAGAAAGGCCCTTACATGTGATCGAAGGCCCGCTCATGGATGGAATGAACCAGGTTGGCGATCTATTTGGTGTTGGAAAAATGTTTTTACCTCAGGTGGTAAAAAGTGCTCGCGTTATGAAAAAGGCAGTGGCCCATCTGCTGCCCTACATTGAAGATGAAAAGAAACTTAACGGTGATGCCAGTCAAAGTAACGGTAAAATAGTCCTGACTACCGTTAAAGGTGATGTTCACGACATTGGCAAGAATATTGTTGCTGTAGTATTACAATGTAATAACTTCGAAGTCATCGATCTGGGTGTAATGGTAGCTGCTGAAACAATCTTACAGGCCGTCAAAGAAGAACAGGCGGATATGATTGGCTTGAGTGGTCTCATTACCCCTTCACTGGATGAAATGGTCCACGTTGCCAACGAAATGCAGCGCCAGGATTTTCATATCCCCTTAATGATAGGTGGGGCAACTACTTCACGTGCTCATACTGCAGTAAAAGTTGAACCAGTTTATGACCATGCTGTAGTGCACGTAAAAGATGCTTCACGGGCAGTGAGTGTGGCACAAAATCTAATCAGCAATGATCTGAAAAAAGGTTTCACTAAAAGTATTCGTAAAGAGTACGCCACTCTACGTGAGCGTCACAAAAGAAAACAGGAAAAGATAAATTGGTTGAACATAGAAGAAGCGCGTAATAATCGCCTTGAAATAGACTGGAAGAGTTACATCCCGCCCGCACCAATTAAAACTGGCATTGAAGTATTTGAAGATTATTCATTAGCAGAACTAAGAAATTATATTGATTGGACATCATTCTTTATTGCCTGGGAATTGGCAGGTAAATATCCCAGGATATTAACGGACAAGATAGTAGGTGAAGATGCCAGGCATTTGTACGGAGATGCGCAGCACATGCTGGATAAGATTATTAGCGAGAACTGGTTTACAGCAAGGGCTGTATTCGGCCTGTTTCCGGCAAATTCCATTGGCCATGATGATATCGAGGTATATCCCGATGAAAACAGAAATGACTTACTGGAAACATTTCATTCTCTAAGACAACAAACACAAAGACCACCTGGTAAGCCAAACTATGCCCTCGCTGACTTTGTAGCTCCTTTTGAAAGTCATGTTAAAGATTATATTGGTGCCTTTGCAGTAGCCACCGGCTTTGGCATGGAAACACGCTTAAAACAATTTGAGCAGAACAATGATGACTACAATGTCATTATGTTAAAAGCCTTGGCGGATCGTTTTGCTGAAGCCTTCGCCGAACGCCTACATCAGCGAGTACGAACTGAGTATTGGGCTTGCTCAGCTAAGGAAGGTTTTGATAGCGACACCATTATCGCTGAAAAATATCATGGGATCCGCCCTGCCCCTGGTTATCCTACCTGCCCGGATCATACGGGAAAGGCTACACTCTGGTCACTGCTGGATGTAGAGAAAAATACCGGAATCATTTTGACAGAAAATTATGCCATGCATCCAGCAGCTGCGGTTTGTGGCCTGTATTTTTCCCATCCAGAAGCGCGCTACTTTGGCCTGGGTAAGATCAACCGGGACCAGGTAAAAGATTATGCTCATAGAAAGAGTATTGAGATCCATGAAATAGAAAAATGGCTCTCGTCAAACCTGGGTTATGACCTTGATTAATACCTTGTCATTTGATAGTTTGCCTATCCGAGGAGGCTCTTTTTAGTTAGAAAGCAATGACAAATGTAAAGGAACACTACGGTAATCTGTTGGCAGATGTTTATGCGTGAATGCTTGGAGGGCTCGAGGAAGGAAAGAACAGGAATGTTGAATTCTTTCAAAAACATAATATTTCTCCGTCAGGTTTGTGGCTTGCTATTGACCTCGGTGTTAGCTGTAAATTTCAATCCGTTCCCCTGGTTGAAATGGGGTTCAGGGTAACTGCGATTGATCTATACGCTGGCTTACTGAAGGAATTAAAACAATATATCGGACACATAGTATTAATATTATTCATGATAACTTGATCAACCTGAACAAATATAACGAACAGAATACTGAGCTGATTGTCTGTATGACAGATACTATCCTGCGGCTGGAATCAAAAGAACAAGTTAGCCTGCTGTTTAACAAGTCGTTTAAGGCTCTGGAGGAAAAGGCAGGTTTATATTAACTCTCCGTGATTTGGGGCATGAACTGACATGGCTTGATCGATTTATTCCCGTTAGAAGTGATGAGAATGCTATTTCTACATGCTTCCTGGAATATCAGGCAACATAGTGCCAAGGGCTATAATGTAATTTATAAAATGGTTAATAGAAAATGGACCCTGAATATAGAGTTTTTACTACAAACTGATACTTTCAAAAGATTGGGTCAGTAATCTATTGTCTGATGTTGGTTTTACGCTTAAGCTGGTTAGCGCTGAGAAAGACTTGGTTACAATCATTGCTAGTGAACCTAGTTCACGTGTTGTGTAAAATAATGGAGGGTAAACCCTAATTCACATAAAGCTTAATCAAGGTAATTATGGGAGTGACAGCGACATAAAATACACGGCTTATTAGCATCATACCGAATCCAGTATCTTTGTACAGGACTGGCTAATAGCGGTATCACGGCTTCTAATGATGGAGGAAATAGGAAATGTAGTGGGCACACTCTTGAGAGTGATGGAGGACGTCAGAACTGAGGAAAATAATGTTCCGCTGTAAGCGGACCATAATCTGATTAGATTCCTACATAGGCAGAAAAGATATCATAGCAACGATAATTAAGGAGTAGATAGTGATTGGTTACATTACAGTTGGTACTAATAATTTAGAGCGTGCGGCGAAATTCTACGATAAACTATTTGCAGAACTCGGCGCTACAAGGTTTATAGACATGAAACAATTTGTGGCCTGGGGCACTGGACCGGACAAGCCTAAGTTTAGCGTTACCTTACCAAATGACGGAAAGGAAGCGACGGTAGGTAATGGAATAATGATTGCACTCGCCGCAGATAGCACTGAGCAAGTTGATGCTTTATATAAAAAAGCGATGGACTTAGGTGCGACAGATGAAGGTTTGCCTGGACCAAGGAGCGCTATTCCTGGTTTTTATGCTGGATATTTCCGTGATCTTGACGGCAACAAACTTAATGTATTTTATATGGATAGTCCTGCGGCTGAGTAGTTCATTACCCTAGAAAACGAGTTCCAGATGATAGGTCATAAAGCCTAATAAAAATAAATAATAATCTTTGTAGTATTGAAGAGTTAAGCCTATGCGCCTGATCTCGTGGAACGTTAACGGTATACGCGCTGCCCTAAAAAATGATTTTCTGGCAGCAGTATATGAGATGGATCCAGATATGCTTTGTCTTCAGGAAAGCAAAGCGCAGGACGAGCAGGTTACTGAAGCTCTGTCTGAACTTAATGGCTATAACATTTATACAAATTCGGCTGTTAAAAAAGGTTATTCAGGCACTGCTGTTTTGAGTAAAACCTCACCAAAGAAAGTTCACTATGATATTGGCATTGATGAACATGATCAGGAAGGCAGGGTTATCGCGGCAGATTATGAAAAATTTTACCTGATAACAGTTTATACACCTAATTCCGGCAGCAAGCTAAAACGCCTTGGATACCGTCAAAGATGGAATATTGACTTTCTAGCTTATGTAAAAAAGCTTGAAGCAGAGAAACCAGTTATAGTTTGCGGCGATCTTAATGTTGCCCACAAAGACATTGATTTGGCACGCCCCAAACCGAACTATAATAAAAATGCTGGTTATATGCAGGAAGAAATTGATGGCATGGATAATATTGTTGCTGCAAATTTGGTCGATACTTTTAGATATATTAACCCGGACAAAATTAAGTATAGCTGGTGGAGCTACAGGACCGGAGCTAGAACGAAGAATGTTGGATGGAGAATCGATTACTTTCTTAGCTCAGCAGGCCTTACTGATCACATAAAAGATGCTGATATATTGAACGAAGTAATGGGCTCTGATCATTGCCCGGTATTGTTGGATGTAGATTTACATGTAAGTTAGAAATCAACAACCTCGCGGCCATGCTAACTTTGTATTAATACTGTCATGCCGGATTTATTCCAGTATCCAGTCAATTACCGTTCCGTTGAAAGCTGACCTTATCTAACTGAATTCCTCGATAATTACTCCATGTGTTACCCTGTCTCCTAAACCCCTTTAAGTCGCACCTTCTCGGGAATGACATCAGAGCGCGGCAAGCTGCTGGGAATTAAATCCAAAGAGACTAAAACGGTGGCCCCATCGATAAATCAAGTACCTACCCCAATCGCTCACCGAGGTGGTATGAACAAATATCAGAAGAATTCAATGGAAGAGATAACTTCAGCATTGGAATTAAGTGTATCCAATGTTGAATTTGACGTGCAACTGTGTGCTGATAGGAACCCTGTTGTCATTCACCACTCTGATTTGAAACGTACTGCTTGGTGTTGAATTAAGTGTGCTTAGGTCAAGTATAAATGAACTTAAGCAATATTGCATTGGCGAACCGAAACACTTTGATGAGTCTTTTTCAAATACCCGTCTTCCTGCCTTGTCAGAGGTAGTAGAACTATTACAGAATTGGAAAAACATATGCGCGTTTGTTGAAATAAAACGCTCCAGTTTACGTCACTTTGGATGCGCTACTGTCTTACATGCCGTACTTCAGGTTATTCAACCAATACTTGAACAATGTGTCATTATTTCTTTCGACAGTAAAGTGCTTATTGAAGCAAGAAAGGAAGGTATTAAAAAGATTGGCTGGGTATTAGAAGAGTTAAGTGAGTAAAGTTATAAAGATGCTAAAGAGCTTAGCCCCGATTATCTTTTCTGTGATGAAGAATTAATTACTCAAGCCCTTTGGCAGAAATCTTGGCTTTGGGTTATCTATGAAATCAATGATCCATATAAAGCTCTGGAATTAGCAAACAAAGAAATTGAGTTAATTGAAACTGGGCAATATCAGCAAGATGTTGCAACACTCTGATTTGAATTTGAGTTCAGGCAACGATGGCTGACAGCTATGATGTCATTGTCATTGGATGAGGTATACACGTGATTGGGGTCGCTCAAGCTATAGCAGCACGTGGAAATTCAATATTACTGCTCGAGCAAAATTCTATCGCCAATGGTACATCCAGCCGATCAAGTAAATTAATTCATGGAGGTCTACGCTACCTTGAATCAGTGCAGTTATCACTGGTAAGAGAGAGTCTGCAAGAAAGAAGCTTGTTACTTCAACTTGCACCAGAACTAGTCAAACTTGTGCCATTCCACATCTCTGTTTACAGCACAAACCGTCATAAAACGTGACAGTTCCGGATTGGACTAAGCCCGTATGCACTGCTGGGAGGATTGAGCAGAGATTGTCTTTTTATAACAATTCCACGTCAACAGTGGAGCAAACTGGACGGACTTGACGCCAAAGGACTTAAAGCGGTTTTTAGGTATAAGGACGGGCAAGCCATTGATGATGCATTATTGACGCGGGCTGTAATGCGATCAGCAGAATTATTAGGTGCCGAATTTGTCTTAAACGTATGTTTTAAACAAAGCACAACTGGAATCTTTTGGTGTAAATGTGGATTTTTCCCAAAACAACAAATGCCGAACCTGTAAAGCCAAAGTCTTAGTCAACGTTGGAGGTCCTTGGGCCAATCAGATTTTGTCTAATATTGAACCTTCACCTTCTATACTGCAGGATAAATCTTGCGAGTAGAACCCATATAGAAGTTCCCGGTGAATTGAAGCAAGGGTCTACTATCTGGAATCTCGAAAAGATGGTTGAGCTATATTTGTAATGCCAAGATCAGGTTATATTTTGGTGGTGACAACCGAGTCTATTTATAGTGGAGATCCAAGTGCCATACAAACAAAGGGGGGAGAAAAATTATCTGTTGGAAATACTGGCTGATTATTTCCCATATTGCCGTTCACAAAATCAACAAACAATATTGTCATCATTTACCGGAGTACTGGTTCTACCAAAAGTCTCGAATAAAGCATCTAAGTGCTTCAGAGAAACTATATTTAAGTTGGATCGAGAGAATAAACCACGATTATTGAGTATTTATGGTGGCAAACTCACTGGCTGCCGCGCTACAACCGCTAAAGTTGCTGAACGCCTAGCTTGTGCTAGTTTGCCACAGCACAAACGTACAGTGGATACAAGGGGGATTAGTACTACCGCTATCACCAAGCAACTAGGCACAATTGAAGCAGATTCTCTTTATCTGATTATTGACCAGGGGGCATGTCAGTCGTGTATTGATTTTTAATCGCAACGGAATAATAGTCGGCCATGAAACTGAAGAGATTGATACTCTTCATTGTGATACGAATCATGTCGAACACGATGTAGAAGCACTAATTGCTTCTATTAAAAATGCTATTCAATCAGCAATTAGTACGCCTGAAATTTGGCTTTGGAATATTGTGAGCATCGCATTGGCAACACAACGATCCAGCATTGTCTGCCGGGATCGTTTAACTGGAGAGGCGCTTTCGTAGGTTATTTCCTGACAGGACGGACGCGCAGCAGGCTACATTGAAAGGCCGCAAGAACGCAAATAGAAGATCCATTCAGTGACAGACCTTGTCCTCTCACCACACTATGGCGCAAGCAAAATTCACTGGTGTTTGAAGCATCTACCAAATGTAGATCAAGTACAAAAAGAGAGCAGACTGGCCTGCGGTCTCTTATCAAGTTACATCCTGTTCAAGTTGCTAGAGGAGCAACCTTTTTTTATTGATCCGGCAAATGCTTCGCAAACTCTATTGTGGGACTGCCTGTCTCGCGACTGGTCAACAGAACTATTCAGTCTATTTGATATCCCTATTGATGTACTACCGGCTTATGTAAATAGCCAATACGGCTATGGTCATATGCAATTTGATTCCTGTTCCATACCAGTTTCAGTGACAACTGGCGATCAATCTGCGGCCTTGTATGCCTTTGGTCAGCTGGATCCGAAGACTATCTACATCAACGTGAATACCGGCGCATCCCTGCAAAGAGCAACTGGGAGTGAAGCTATCGCTTCAGAACGTCTGCTTTATAGCGTTATCTGGCAGTCAGAAAAAGATCTTACTTATGTAATGGAAGAAACCGTAAACGGTGCGGGCAGCGCACTACAGCTTATCAGTAATGAGCTAGGAATTTCTAAACAGGATACGTATGCTGAATTGAAACGGAGTTTTGAACTAAAGTCTAACCAGTCCTTGTTTTTAAACAGTGTGTCAGGATTATGGTCTCCATTCTGGCTGGCAAACTTTCCCAGCAGATTTACATTGGAAGGAAGTTATCAGAAAAAACTGCTTACTGTACTTGAAAGTATTATATTCCTTATTCAAACAAACCTGGATGAAATATCACTCTATACGACTTTACCGGGAAAAATCATTATTACCGGAGGTTTAGCTGTAGTGGATCATCTATGCCATGAACTGGCAAATATATCAGGTCTTGTCGTCGAATGGCCAGAGCTGGAGGGAGTCACAGGATGCGGGCTTTTCTATTTGCTTACACAAGAAACGAAATCATGTATTTATACCACCTACAGGTACTCTCTACCAAGCGATGGCAGATGCTCCGATACGAAATAGATATCAAGCCTGGTAAAAGAAATGGCATTGTAAATAAGAAATATTGATCCGTGAATTAAATGCAGTCAAATCCCATTCGAAATATTTTTATCGGCTTCAGCTCAGTCTTTTTATTTGGATTGAGTCAATTTGGCACAAACAAACTAAGATAGTAATCTTGACTTGTTCCATTACAAGCTTGCTTTTAAGCATATGGGCTGATTGTTAAATATAGTACTCGGACGGGGCTAGTAATACGAATTCAATAGATAATAAATAGAATTAGTAAATCAAACTGAGGTAAGAGATGAGTGTAAATTTAGAAGGCTCTGCATATGGCAGACAAGCCGCAGTACACGATCCGGAGATGACTGAAGTAGGTCCTGAAAAACCCTGTGGTGAATTATTAAGACGTTACTGGCAACCGATAACATTTGCACTGGAGCTAGACGATGTATCTAAGAAGATACGTATACTCGACAAAGAGTTGATCGTGTTTCGTGACAAATCCGGACGTATTGGATTACTTGAACCGCGCCGCTGTCATCGAGATACCAGCTTGCACTATGGCCGAATTGAAGAAAAGGGTATCCGTTGCCGCTATCACGGGTAGCTGTTTGATGTTGAAGGCAACTGTCTGGAAATGCCATGCGAATCTAAGGATCAAAATAGAGCCGGGTTTGTACGGCAATCTTGGTTGCCAGGTGAAGAAATATTTTGGTCTTGTATTCGCCTATATGGGGCCTCCGGGCAAGATACCAGCTTTCCCAAAATTCGATTATCTGGAAGAGCTAAATCAATATGACGAATACGTCATTGTAGCCAGTGGAGGCACGGGAACAGGAGACGATATCATCCAGCCATGTAACTGGTTGCAATTATACGATAATGTTATGGATCCATTTCATGCTTGCGTCTTGCGTTCAACTTTTTCAACGTTGCAATTTACTGAGTTGGTAGCCAAACTACCTGACGTAAAATGAGATTACACTGAACTAGGTGTAAAAAGTATGCATAATCGGGACCTTGAGGACGACAAGATTTTTCATCGTGTGACCGAAATATTTATGCCCAATATTCGATTAGTTGCTCCGCCCACCGCTCTTCCCGGTGAGCCGGGTTTTGGTAAAGAGGGGTTATTGAGCTGGATAGTCCACTTTGACGATCACACCTCAACATTTTTTGACCTTATCCCACTCCGTCTGGATGAAAATGGAGAGTCACAACGTTATACCAGGGATATATTTGATGGGAAAAGCTAGTTTTAACTTTCGGAAGAGGAACATCAACGCCTACCAGGAGATCAGGAAGCTATTAGTGGATAGGGGTCCTATTACAAGTCATGTCACTGAACACCTGGTGACCAGTGACCAGTGACCAGTGACCAGTGACCAGTGACCAGTGACCAGTGACCAGTGACCAGTGACCAGTGACCAGTGACCAGTGACCAGTGACCAGTGACCAGTGACCAGTGACCAGTGA
>Ga0056107_100203_pt1 | contig 11707 bp, 11 predicted proteins | sample WorMetcrassitun2_FD_77006 | JGI IMG/M metagenome (GOLD analysis project Ga0056107, IMG submission 77006) | Marine gutless worms symbiont microbial communities from Max Planck institute for Marine Microbiology, Germany - Olavius crassitunicatus.2 ...
AGCACAAAATCAAAGGAACGGATCATCCAGGCGGCAGTCACACTGTTTGCCCGGAAGGGTTATGCTGAGACGGGCCTGCGGGAGCTTGCCGCTTCGGCTGATGTCAACCTGGCCATGATCAATTATTTTTTCGGATCCAAAAAAGAGCTGCTCAAGGAGATTCTTGACGTCTTTTTCTCCGGGTTTTTGGACATTGCAAGGAAAAAACTAACTGGCCCGGGCGATTGGCATCGCAAGGTGCGGTGTTTTATTCGTCGAACCATTGACTACTTTGATTCCCACCGGGATTATTTGTTGGTAACCATCACCGAGCTTTCCCACGATGACCCGGAGATCGTTGATCATAAGGCGAATTGGGCTAAAAAGATGGTCGACATTATTGAAAAAGAGATCTGTTTGCCGCTGGCCAAAGAAACCGGCCGAGAAATTCCCCCAACCTGCATTGGTCCCATGCTTGTCTCTTTCATGAGTTCCCGGTTTTTGTTTGCCCAGGTCATGGAAAGGGTCAATCCTGAGGCGGTTGAAAAGACCGACCTACAAGCCTATGCGGAAATGGTCATTAATGTTTTTTACAGGGACTTACCGGCCCTGACTGGAAAGAAAAAATCAATTAACCTTATCATTGTTATGAAAAACAAAATGAGCACCGAAAAAAAACGTATTGAATCCCTATTTACTTCACAGACCCGGTTAATCATCAAATTTCGTATTCCAATTCTGCTTATTGTCCTGGCCCTCAGTTTTGCCCTGGCCTCGCAGATAAGATATCTCAACATTGACACCTCCAACGAAGGCTTATTGCATCCGGACGACCACATCCTGTTGACCTACAACGAATTTCGTGATCAATTCGGCCGTGATGACCTCCTGGTTCTGGCTATTAAAAGCGATTCTATTTTTAGCCTTCCTTTCCTGGAAAAGCTCAAAAAATTGCACGAGCAACTTGAAGAACGGGTGCCCCATATATCTGAAATTAACTCGCTGGTGAATGGCCGCGACACCCGGGGAGAGGGAGACACCCTGCTGGTGATGACCTGCTGGCCGATTTCCCACAAAATGAGCAAGATCTGGCCGCACTTAAAGAGCGGGTGATGTCCAATCCCATCTATACCAATATGCTGATATCGGCGGACGGAACATTTACCACCGTTCTCCTGCAAAGCGATACCTATTCCTCCGTGGGTGCGGGCGATGGTGATGATGATTTAGCCGGTTTTGATGATGAGACTGCCGGGATAGACGAATCCGCTTTCACCGCGGATAAAAACGGGACGAAAAAGACGCCCAGCTACTTGACCGATCAGGAAAATGCCGCGATGGTGCGTGTTGCCGGAGAGGTCGTACAAGAATTCAACAGCTCGGATTTTAAAATTATGATCGCCGGCAGTCCGGTGGTCACCCATACGGTCAAGCAATTGATGATGGTGGATATGAAACGCTTTCTACGTCTTGCCGTTCTGACTATCGGCATCTGCCTGTTTTTCATGTTTAGAAGAATATCTGCTGTGGTTCTGCCGCTTTTCATCGTTGCTCTGACCCTGGCAAGTACACTTGGGCTCATGGCTAAGCTGGGTATATTTTTCAAAATACCGACCATCATTTTACCCTCTTTCCTGCTGGCCGTGGGGTCGGGGCCGCCGTCCACGTATTGTCGCTTGTGTATCAATACCTGCGAACAGACAGCAGTAAACAGGATGCCATTGTTCATGCCTACGGCCATTCCGGGTTGGCGATTGTCATGACCTCCCTGACCACGGCCGCGGGCCTGGCTTCCTTTGCCGCCGGTAATGTGGCGCCCATTGCAGATCTTGGCCTGTTCTCGGCGATTGGTGTTATTTTATCACTTTTTTACACCATTATTCTGCTGCCGGCGTTGCTGGCTATTTTTCCTCTAAAGGATAAGGTGCAAAATAAAAAGAACCAAATTACCCGGTTTGACCGGTTCATCGATTGGGTTTCCGATGTAACCACCCGCCAGCCCAAATTGATTTCAATTTTTGCCCTGTTCGGTATTGTCATAGCCCTTGCGGGTATTCCCAGGCTGCAGTTTTCCCATAATTTGTTGAGTTGGCTGCCAAAAGATCTCCCTGTACGCACGGCGACCGAGAGTATTGATCGTCACCTTCGTGGTAGTGTGGCGTTGGAGGTGGTACTTGATACGGGAAAAGAAAATGGCCTCTATGACCGGGACCTGTTGCTGGCCCTTAACAAACTGGCGGATGATCTGGAACAGTTCGAACAAGACGATCTCTTCGTGGGTAAGGCGATTGCCGTGAATACGATCCTTAAAGAGATCCATCAGGCGCTCAATGAAAACCGTCCGGAGATGTACAAGATACCCGATAATGGCGCCCTGATCCCCCAGGAATTCCTGCTTTTTGAAAATTCAGGCTCTGATGATTTGCAGGATATGGTGGATACCCGTTTTCAACAGGCGCGCATCACCATCAAGGTGCCCTGGCGGGACGCACTCTTCTATGTCCCCTTTATAAAAGAAATAGAACAGCGGTTCACCAACGCCTTTGCAGCGCTTGGCCAGGACGGCAAGCCGGTGGAAGTCACAACTACGGGCATCATGGCGCTGTTTGCCCGTATTCTTTATGCCACTATGTATTCCGCGGCGCAAAGCTACGGCATCGCCCTCGTGGTTATCACTCTCATGATGATCCTGCTGATCGGTAACCTGCGCCTGGGATTAATTGCCATGATTCCGAATCTGGGTCCGATTTTGATTGTCATGGGAATCATGGGCTGGTTCAACATCCCTTTGGGGATGTTTACCATAAGAGGGTAAAAAAATCAAATATCAGGAAATGCTTGGTATTAAAGAAATTGACGGCATCTGGGTTTCCACCGAGGCGCGGATGAAAACCACAAAGAATAAGGTGACCCTGCACCGGACGGTCATGGAATGGTCGGATATTAAATACAATCAGCCGCTTGACGATGATCAGTTTACCGTCCGCCGCCTGGAAAAGGGAATGTAAAAAATAGATATGAAGCACGTATTGAAGCTTACCTGCGCGGTTTCCATCTTTTTGCTTATGTTTTCGGCCGCATTACCGGTAGCCGGTCAAGAGCTTGATGATGTCTTGTCCGGTTTTGAGGAAAAGCCGGGTGAACAGGAAGAACCGGCGAGTGGCGAGATGGACGATGTTCTTTCTGGTTTTGATGCGCCTGCGGAAAAGCAGATCGATGTAGGCAAGACAGATGACGGCATGATCCCGGAGTGGCTTGAACTGGGCGGTAGTATCGGCATTTCTGCTTCGGTCAACTTTGCCCACGATGCGCCAGAAGAGGGCGGGACAGATTTTCGCGGCCTTTCCATGCTGCGCACCACGGTGGCCCTCGACAGTGAGGCAACCTTTGGCGGCTGGCAGCTAAAGATCAGCGGTCATGGGTTTTATGATGCGGCTTATGTCATCCAGAACCGGGATCAATATACCGACGAGCTGCTGGATCTTTATGAGCAGGAATTCGAACTGGATGACGTTTACCTGATCGGTAGCCTGGCCTCAAACCTTGATATCAAAACCGGCCGCCAGATTGTCGTGTGGGGTAAATCGGACAATTTGCGGATAACGGACATTTTAAATCCCCTCGACAACCGGGTGCCGGGCCTGGTGGATATTAAAAACCGACGGCTGCCGGTGACCATGACCAAGCTCGATTACTATTTCGGCGACTGGAATTTGAGCGGGATTATGGTTCACGAGGTGCGCTTTGACAAAAATCCTGTTTTTAACAGTGATTTTTTCCAGGTAAACTGCGGCTGCCAACCGAAGATGAACCCGATTTTTCGATCGACAATCAGCAGTATGCACTTGCCTTAAACGGTATTTTCAGCGGCTGGGATTTATCCCTATATGGTGCCCGGGTCTTTGATGCCAGAGCGCATTTTGTTCTAAATGCCAATGGCGGCCTGTCTCCTGAGCATAGCCGGATTTATATGGCCGGCCTGACCTCAAATATCGCGATTGGCAGCTGGCTGCTCAAGGGAGAGGCCGCCTGGTTTGACGGCCTGGAATATACTAATCTACCGGACCATGAATTCTCGCGCCTCGATGTCATGGCCGGCATTGAGTATACGGGATTTTCCGAAACAATTCTCTCCCTGGAGGTTGCCAATCGCCATCTTTTTGATTTTGATAATCGCCTGCAGGCCAGTGCCGACATTGCCCAGGAAGATTCAATTCAGACCGCGACCACCATGATCCGTGATTTTGTTAATGACACCCTGCATCTTAAAATTCTTCTTTTGATCTTCGGCGGTCACGGAGAAGATGGCGCCCTGGAACGACTCCAGCTCGATTATGACCTGACCGATGGTGTCACCGTGACCGGTGGTGTTATTTTTTATCAGTCTGCGGATCAGGGTGTCTTGAGTGAGATTGATGACAATGACCGCATTTTTTTAGAGTTCACCTATGAATTTTAATAAAGTATAGCAATTACACTGGACGCACCATTTCTTAAGCGCTTCTTTTAGCATCTTCCAACCTTGGAAAAAGTGGTTATTGTATGCAGGAAAGGTATTAAAAAGAGTAATCATTTCGTTGCCATTTTTTTGATTAGATACTTTCACTTTATCCGTTTTCAAATTGGCTCCCATGTCTATCACTGTCTGTAAACCTGTGTGTGGCCGTGTCTGACGGCTCACCTTATTTAAAGGAGATTGTCCATGCAAATACATGAAACCATCGCCCAAACCGTTGGGCGCACCCCCCTTGTCCGGTTAAATCGATTCGAAATTCCGGAAAATGTCACGTTGTTGGCTAAGTTGGAGTATTTTAACCCGGTAGGTAGTGTAAAGGATCGTATCGGCGCTGCGATGATTACGACCGGTGAAAAAGACGGAAAAATCAACGCCGATACGTTAATCGTGGAGCCCACCAGCGGAAATACCGGGATCGGCCTCGCGTTTGTATGCGCCGCCAAAGGATACCGGCTCTGTTTGACGATGCCTGAAACGATGAGTGTCGAGCGGCGAAAGTTGTTGACCCATTTGGGTGCTGAATTGGTGTTGACGCCTGGCCCCAAGGGAATGAAAGGGGCTATTGCCAAGGCTGAGGAGATCGTGGCAACTGAAAAAAATGCGTTTATGCCCAATCAATTCGCCAATCCGGCAAACCCCCAGATTCATAGTGAAACCACGGCCGAGGAAATCTGGAAGGACACGGATGGGAAGGTGGATATATTGGTCTCCGGCGTCGGCACCGGCGGCACCATCACCGGGGTGGCATCGGTGATAAAATCCCGCAACCCCGATTTTAAAGCCGTGGCCGTCGAGCCGGCCGCATCACCGATTTTGTCCGGTGGCGACCCGGGCCCCCATAAAATCCAGGGAATCGGGGCAGGGTTTATTCCGCCGGTGCTGGATCAATCCCTGGTGGACGAGGTTATTACCGTTACCAATGAAGATGCCTTTGAAACTGCCCGGAAACTATCTAAAAATGAAGGCCTTCTTTGTGGAATTTCATCCGGTGCGGCTGTGTGGGCGGCTCTGACAGTGGCCCGTCGAGAGACTTCAGCGGATAAGCAAATCGTGGTGGTATTGCCCAGTACCGGCGAGCGGTATCTCAGTACGGATTTATTTAAGTAGACCCCCTGAAAACGGGTTGGAAATTTTCGTACTTGAGTCTACTCGGTGGGGATGATAAAGGTTGGTTTTGATTGAGAGACTCATGAAAGTGACCCACTCTTTTTTTTAAAGGCGGATGGTTACAATGATTTAAAAAAGTGCAAGGAGGATGAATGGATTTTGAGCTAACAAGGACACACAAAGAGATCCAGAAAGCGGTCAGGGATTTTGTTAAAGGTGAATTTGACCGGGATCTGGCGCTCAAGCTGGATCAATCCCACGAATTTCCCACGAAGATCTGGAAAAAGGCCGGTGATCTGGGATTGCTCGGAATTCATTTTCCGGAGAAATACTCCGGCCAGGGGTTGGGCTGTATGGAAGATATCCTGGTTATCGAAGAATTGTGTCGGGGAGATTCAACGATGGGCAGCGCAATAGCCCTTGCGGGTTTTGCCTCGGAGATATTGTTGCACGATGGCAGTGATGAACTGAAGGAAAAATATCTGCCACAGGTGGCCGAAGGCCGAATGTTGTCCGCCGGCGCCTTTACCGAGCCGGCCCACGGCTCTGATATTACGTACATGGATACAAGCGCCGTCAAAGATGGCGACGAATGGGTGATCAACGGGGCGAAGACTTTTATTACCAATGGCGGAATGGCGGGGTTTTATTCGGTATTGTGCCAGACCGATCAGGAAGCCAGCCCGTCGTATCGGGGACTCAGTCTGATTCTGGTGGAAGCCGACCGGGAAGGGCTAAGCACGGCCGATGTGGGGGCTAAGATGGGAATCCATATGATGGCCACCACCGAGGTTGTCCTCAAGGATGTTCGCGTTCCCCAGGCAAATCTGATTGGCAAGGAAGGCATGGGATTCTACCAGGTTCTGACCTTTTTTGACGAGAGCCGTATTCAGGTAGCTGCCCAGGCGTTGGGAATTGCCCAGGGGGCTTTTGACCGGGCGCTGGCCTATGTCAAACAACGGGAGCAATTCGGTAAAAAAATCGCCCAGTTCCAGGTCAGTCAACATAAGCTGGCCGACATGGCCACTAAAATTGAGCTGGCCCGGCTGATGACATATAAAGCCGCCTGGAATTTTGATCAAGGCCGTGTCGACCCCAAGATGACATCCATGGCCAAAATGGTCGCCGGTCGAACCGCGGTGGAAGTGGCCGATGAGGCGATTCAACTGTTGGGCGGCTATGGCTACATGTCCGAATACGAAGTTGAGCGCTGTTACCGGGATGCCAAAATAACCGAAATTTATGAGGGTACCCGGGAAATTCAGAAAAACACCATTGCCAGTTCGATTATCGGCAAATTGAAATAGGACATTGGGGTTCAGCGGTTCAAAGATTCATCTGGAATTTTGAACCCTGAACCCATCACACCGCACAGCCACATTATTCATGCTCAGTATCCGAAAAATCGGCGTCATCGGACGCACCTATCGTCATTTAAACCGTTATCGACAGATATTATCTGTTCTTTTCCGGTATGGCTTTGGCGACTTAATCGATACCCTGCGAATCGATCAATACATCGAGGTGGGGCTTCAACTGGTCTCCCGGAAAAAGCGCGATCGTCTGGAACGGTTAACGCGTGCCGAGCGGATCCGCCTCTCTCTTGAGGAGTTGGGACCCACCTATGTCAAGCTGGGCCAGGTGCTTTCCACCCGGCCGGATTTGATCCCCTTAGAGTTTGTTACCGAGCTGGCTAAGCTTCAGGATGACGTGCCGCCTTTTCGCTTTTCCGAGATAAAAAAGATTATTTCCGAGGAGTTTAGGGCATCTCCGGAAGCATTGTTTGAATCCATCGAAGAAGTGCCGGTGGCGGCGGCCTCGCTTGGCCAGGTTCATCTGGCACGGACCAAAGACGGCGACCCGGTTGCGGTTAAGGTTCAGCGGCCGGGGATCCGCAAGACCATCGAAGTCGATCTTGAGATTATGCTTCATCTGGCAACCCTCATGGAACGCCATGTGGAAGAGATGGCCCTGCACCGGCCCATTAAAATTGTAAAAGAGTTCGCCGAAACGCTTGAAAAGGAAATCGACTATACCATTGAAGCGGGCAGCATGGAACGGATGGCCCGGCTGTTCTTAAACGATCCGACCGTTTATATCCCGCCGGTCTACCAGGAATTAACCACTGCCCGGGTTCTGACCATGGAATTTGTAAAAGGGGTCAAGATTTCCAACATTGAGCGGCTCAACCGGGAGGGGCTCGATAAAGAACGCATTACCCTTCGCGGTGCCAATCTGTATTTAACCCAGTTTTTTGAGCATGGATTCTTTCATGCCGATCCGCACCCCGGTAATATTTTTGTTTTGCCCGATAACGTTATATGTTTACTTGATTTTGGTATGATGGGCACCATTGATCTGCAAACCCGGGAAGTGTTTGTCGATTTGATCGATAGTGCCATTAAGCAACAGGAAAACCGATGTGTCCGGGCCCTGTTGAAATTGACCGAATGGAATGAAGAGCCCGACCTTCGCCGCCTGGGAAAAGACCTGGCCGAATTTACGGGTCGGCATTTAAATAAGCCCTTAAAAGATATCGACCTGGGCTCCCTGCTCCAGCAGTTGCTGGAATTAGCCGCCCGCCACCGTCTCCGATTTCCCCCCAATCTTTTTTTAATGATGAAAGCCCTGGCCTCGGTGGAAGGTGTTGCCCGTATGCTGGATCCGGAATTTAACCTGCTTGTTCAGGCAACACCCTTTATTGAACGGATCAAGCTTGAGCGATTGCAGCCCCAGCGAATCGCCGATGAGTTGTCTCATCTGGCGGCGGACTGGTACGAATTTTTGGGCCAGTTCCCCCAGGATTTGATGGAGATTATCCGACTGGTCCGGCAACGTAAACTCTCTTTTCGGCATGATTTCACCGGCCTGGATACGATGCTGGCCACGTATTCCCAAATCAGCAACCGCATCTCATTTGCCATCGTTATTGCCGCCCTGATCGTCGGCTCCGCCCTGATTGTCATATCAAAAAACCCCCCACTTTTATTCGGTATCTCTCTGATCGGCATCTTCGGTTTTTTTGCCGCCGCGCTGATGGGTATCTGGCTCCTTTTTGCCATTATTAAAAAGGGCCGCCTCTAAAATGGAAAAGATCGATGAAGTGGCTCTCTTATACGAAATCAGCAAGGCTATCGGCGAACACCTTGATCTAAAAAAATCTTTATATCATGTCCTGGAGATCCTTTCCGCTTCCATGGCAATGACCCGGGGAACCATCAGCCTTCGTGATCCGGTTCGTGACGAAATTATCATTGAAGTGGCCCACGGGTTGACCCCAAGCGCCAAACGGCGCGGGCCTTTCAAGGTCGGAGAGGGGATTACCGGTCAGGTTATCGAGACCGGTCAGGCGGTGACCATTCCGATAATCAGCAATGAACCCTTGTTCCTCGATAAAACCGCCGCCCGCCAGCGGAGAGCCGGTCAGGAAGTTTCTTATATTTGTGTGCCCGTCAAAAGGGGGAATAATGTGATCGGCGCCCTCAGTGTGGATCGCATTTATGATGAATCCTACTGTCTGGAAACCGGCCGGCGATTGCTATCCATTGTGGCCGTGATGATCGCCATGCATGTCATCAACCTGGAAGCCGTTCGGACAGAGGAAAAAAGACTACGGAAAGAAAACCAGCGCCTGCTGGCCGAGCTGGAAAACAAGTATCACATCCAAAATATTGTCGGCAACAGCAACAAAATGCGGGAGGTCTACCAAATGATCTCCCAAGTCAGCCAGAGCAATACCAATGTCCTTATTCGGGGCGAAAGTGGGACCGGTAAGGAGCTTGTCGCCAACTCCCTACACTACAACAGCCTACGGGCGCATCAGCCGTTTATTAAAGTTAATTGTGCCGCCCTGCCTTCCAGTCTGATTGAAAGCGAGCTGTTTGGACATGAAAAAGGGGCGTTTACCGGCGCCCTTCGGCAAAAAAGCGGAAAATTCGAATTGGCCCACAAGGGAACCATTTTTCTGGATGAAATCGGATCCATTGCACCGGATATCCAGGTTGCCTTGCTGCGGGTGATTCAGGCCAAAGAGTTCGAACGTGTTGGTGGTCATAAAACGATCCGAAGCGATGTTCGAATCGTGGCGGCAACCAATAAAAACTTGGAACAGGCCGTGGAGACCGGCGTATTCAGGGAAGATTTATATTATCGATTAAATGTGTTTCCCATTTTTATGCCGCCATTAAGGGAACGTAAGACCGATATCCTGCTGCTATCCGATCACTTTCTCGAAAAATATGCCCGGGAAAATAAAAAGAATATACGACGGTTTTCCACGCCGGCCATTAATATGCTTGCGGATTATCACTGGCCGGGAAATGTCCGTGAGCTGGAAAACAGTATTGAACGGGCCGTGTTGCTCTGTACCGATGGTGTTATTCACGGCTATCACCTCCCGCCTACCCTCCAGACTGGGACGGTTTCAAATACCCTGCCATCATTGTCCTTTGACGGCGCGGTCGAAAACCTTGAGCGAGAAATGATCATTGATGCGTTGAAAAATACACATGGCAATATCCGCCGGTCGGCGGCCCTGCTAAATACCACCATTCGTAAATTTGCCTATAAGGCTGAAAAGTACGGGATCCGTTACCAGGCCTATCGGAAATCGAGGTAGGCCTATCCATGGTGGTAGCGCTATTTTTTCTTAACAAAAAGATGTCGATCCGGGAATAAGGAATGCCTATTCCGGTGAGGTCAGGCCGTTTTCTTCGACGTTTGGGAAGGGCTGTGGGCGATCTTTTTCAGCAACGGCTCAACGTGCGCCCGGATTCGACGCTGGACATCCTTAAGGTTACCGCTACCATCGATTCGGACGATAAAGTCATCAGAAAGGGCCGCCATGTTTTCGGCCACTTTTTCCAGGTAGGATGCTTTTTCAAACAGGTTTGGGGTTTCCTTACGATACTGCTTTATGCGGTCAATGCCGATAGCGGTGGGAATATCCACCATGAGCACGATGTCGGGAAGGGGGCAAAATGCTTCATTTTCCTGTCTGATTTTTGCAGGGTCAAGCCCCAGCGTACCTTGATAAGCAATCGTAGAAAAATAATAGCGATCCAGGATGACCACCTTGCCATCTTTTAGGGCCGGCAGGATCAGGGTGTCGACGTGGATTTTTCGGTCCTTCATGAACAGGCGGTATTCTTCCTCCGGACGGATCGCTTCCCTTCCTTTTTGCGCCAATTCTCTGATTTTTCGGCCGTATTTGCTATCGGTAGGCTCCCGGGAAAGAACGACGTCAATCCCGCAACGCTGCAAGTCGTCGTGGAGCATCCGGGCCTGGGTGGATTTTCCGGCGCCGTCAATGCCTTCAATAATAATTAATATCCCTTGGGTGACATGCTTTGACATATTTTAATTATTCCGTGTGATATTTACATTCATGGTATCGTATGATCTGAAAATAATCGCCTCACGTTCCCGACGGTCTTCGGGGTATGGCGTAAAATTGGTTTTTTCGACCATCTCTTTTGCCTTTTGCCGATCCGGAAAGGCGTCCATACCATTTCCTGATTCTTTAGCGGTTCCTATTTCTTCACTGGAACCCATTTCTTTGCCGGTCACCGTATCAAAAACAAGGGCGGTTTTTCCATTTGTTACAATACTTAACGGAATCTGGTAGTCGGCCAGCAACCGGGCGGCAGCTAAAATTTCCCGCTGGCGGGAGCCCAATGACCCTGCTGCACATTTAATGGCCATGGCGATGCGGCCATTGATGTGAATCGCCAAATCCACCCGTGAACGATAGATTTTTTCACCGATGGTGACGGAAATGGGAAAATTGACATGGATGTCGTCTTTATGAAATGATTTTTGTTCGACCAGATATTTTTCCACGATCTGGCGATTAGCCTCGGCACCTTCGTTGGGTAATGAGCGACCGGTAATAAAATCGGTGATCGTTTCAATGGGGGGTTTATTATTATTCACAATTTTTTCCCTGCCGATGACGTATGCATCCTATCCTTTCGCGCCAAGGATCATCGGGATAGGGACGCCCATCGCTGAGCGCCCCTCCCACATCACCGGACATACGGGTCACGTATCCGGCGATTCGGCCGACTAAACACAGAAGGAGGTCCAGGGAGAAATAAACCAAGA
>Ga0056107_100204_pt1 | contig 11666 bp, 9 predicted proteins | sample WorMetcrassitun2_FD_77006 | JGI IMG/M metagenome (GOLD analysis project Ga0056107, IMG submission 77006) | Marine gutless worms symbiont microbial communities from Max Planck institute for Marine Microbiology, Germany - Olavius crassitunicatus.2 ...
TAGAAGGAAGCGCCTTTTTTGTCGTTAGCCGATCAAGGGCCTCTTTCAAGTCCTCACGCGTCGGCTCTTTCGAAAGCATATGTTGTAATATCCGCAACGCCTCTTTGTCGTTACCTTGGTCTTCATACACTTTTGCCATCGTAATGGTATAAAATGATGAGGATTCGGCCATTAATTCTCCATTATTTTTTTTTGGCTTTCTTTTTCGGGCGCATCTCGATGATAACCTCACTATCGCGGACCACGCCAAGTTCCCGGCGAGCGATATTTTCAATATAACGCCGATCATGCTTGAGCCGATGGATTTTCCGCTGTATCGCCTGGTTTTCATCGGTGAGCTGGATGTTCAAGGCGATCAAGCGTTCTTTTTCTTTGCGTTGTGCGATTAAATCCAATAACCCCCATTCACCGAAAATGCTGTTGAGCAATAAAAAAACCATGCCAAATGCTGCGAGAAAAAATGCAATGTTACTCATTTTCGCCCGGTTCTTTTTTCGTGCGGTGGGTTTTCGTTTCATCTCTTTTTTAATTCAGACCCATGATTGAAAAACCTTGACATCAAGTGATCAAGGTACCATAATACCAGATTCACAAAACATAAACCTATTTTAATAAGGAAACACGGATGCTAATCCGTTCCCGCCGAAAGGAGATACAAAATTGGCAAACCATAAATCAGCTCTAAAGCGAATACGCCAAAGTGAAAACCGTCGAGTGCGAAACAAGTCGGTAAAAACCCGAACTAAGAACGTAGTAAAATCCGTCCGGACAGTCGTTGCTGAAAACGCCCCCGAGCTAGCCGGTAAAGAGCTTAATGTCGCCAAGTCACTCATTGCCAAGGCTGCCAAAAAAGGGGTTATTCATAAAAGTACCGCCGCTCGAAAAATTTCTAGACTTTCAAAGTTAGTCAATAAATTGAAGGCTTGATTTTAAGCGAATTTTAAAAGTTCTCGGTCAATCGATTGTATATTTTTTCGGCCAGGCGCGTTGAAAGTATTTCAATGGCATCGCGTCTGCGCCGGTTGGTCTCGATACTATTATCCCCCACATCATAGGGTTCCTTTGCAGACAGCCGTTGGGCAACCCATGTCAATTGGCCATTTTTGTCGGTTAATTTGAGCCCGACACTGACAACCACTTCCCGTTCAACCGATGCCCCCTCGCCGGTCTGTGAAATGGTGCGGGTCAGCACCGATACGATTACCCCTGTTAAGACGCCATCGGCCTGATTTTCATCCGCTAACGCCCCTTTCCGTTGAAGAATGAATTCATTGGTGAGATCATCGGTAATGATATTTTCAATACCGATTTCATTGGATCGGTTGGTGAATAACGGGATAAAAACGGACTGTATCCCGCCAGGAAGTCCGCCGCCTCCGGGAAACCGGTATCCACATGCGCAAACAAAAATCGTCAGCGCCACAAATCCCCAGCGAATTTTTGGTTTTAGTGCTCGTGGCATTGCATATCCCACCGCATTAAATAACGACATTGACCAGCTTCTTTTTGACAACGATGGTTTTCCGGATCGGTTTTCCATCGATAAATTTTACCACCCGTTCATCGGCCAATGCCATTTCCTCAAGGGCTTTTTCAGAAATACCCGCAGAAACAGTCAACCGGCTTCTCAACTTGCCATTGACCTGGAGGACCACCGTAATTTGATCATCGACCAGCACGTCTTTTCGGTAAGATGGCCAGGTGGCCAATAGAACACTATCTTTAAAACCCAGTGCCTCCCAAATTTCTTCCGAAAAATGCGGTACGATGGGTGACAGCAATAAAACAATAGATTCCAGGGTCCGTCGCATGACCGATGCGCAGAGGGTATCGGTTCCGGACGGATCATTTTTCGTTTCACCTTTTTGAGGCGGGTCGGGTTGAATCGGGTCGATTCCGTGGGCCATATTCACCAATTCCATCACCGCACTGATGGCGGTATTAAAATGGAAACGGTCCCCGATGTCCCGTGTCACTTTTTCCACGGTTTGGTGGGTTTTTCGATAAAGATTTAATAACGGGCCGTCCAGGGCCTCAATCGTTCCATCATAGGGGGACACATGGCTAAGATGGGGCAGCCAGGCCCATGCCAGGTGCCATACTCGGTTTAAAAATCGAAAACTGCCTTCAACCCCTTCCACTCGCCATTCGAGACTTCTTTTGGGCGGCGCAGCGAACAGGGAAAACAATCGGGTTGTATCCGCACCGAAGCGGGCGAGCAGATCTTCGGGATCGACCACGTTCTTTTTCGATTTGGACATCTTTTCAATCCGCCCGATGGTGGCTTTTTTGCCACATGTGATACATGTCCGATCATCGCCATCCCCGCTGGCATTTTCCGGGCCGAGCCAGCCATGTGTGTCACACCGAACCGTTTCTTTGCAGACCATTCCCTGGGTGAGCAGACGTGAAAATGGTTCCCGATATCCAACCAGCTTTTCGTCTCGCAAAACACGGGTGAAATAACGTGAATACAACAGGTGCAATATGGCATGCTCGACGCCGCCAATATACTGATCCACCGGCATCCAGTAATCCACAGCTTCGGGGTCAAACATCCCTTTGGTATAGCGCGGGCTGCAAAACCGCTCGAAATACCAGGACGATTCCACAAACGTATCCATGGTGTCCGTTTCCCCGCGGGCATTCGGATCACCGCATGTTGGACACGTAATTTGATAAAAAGAGGCAAGCTCTGGAAGCGGTGAACCCCCGCCCGGCAGTAGGTCTACATCCACCGGAAGTCGTACCGGCAGGTCTTTTTCCGGTACGGGGACGATGCCGCATTGATCACAATGAATCATGGGGATAGGGGCACCCCAATACCGTTGCCGGGAAATTCCCCAATCCCGCAGGCGGTAATTAATCGTTTTTTTACCCTGGTTGTGTTTTTCAAGGTAGGCGGTAATTTGATCCAGGGCCTCGACATTGGATATCCCGTTAAACGTTCCCGAGTTTACCATTACCCCCTGGCCGGTATACGCTTCTTGCAAGGGGGCTGCCTCATGCTCTTGATCCGGCGGCTGAACCACCATGACAATATCCAGATTATATTTACAGGCGAATTCAAAATCGCGCTGGTCATGGGCTGGAACAGACATCACGGCACCGGTTCCGTATTCCATCAAGATGAAATTCGCTGTGAATATCGGGATCTTCTTCCCGGTGGCGGGATTGGTGCACCAGGCGCCCGTGAAAACACCCTCTTTTTCATATTGATCCACCGCCCGACTGGTCCGTTCCTGCCGGGCGATCCGGTCAACAAATTCATTGATCGCCAGTTCCTGGTCGGTCCCTTTTGCCAATTGGCTCACCAGAGAATGTTCCGGGGCCAGGCACATAAATGTGGCGCCGAATACGGTATCCGGGCGGGTTGTAAAAACAGGAATCTCTTCTTTCAGGTCGACCACGGAAAACCGGATTTCGGCACCAAAGCTTTTCCCAATCCAGTTTTTCTGCATGGTAACGACTTCATCCGGCCATCCGGGGAGTTGGTCACAATGGATTAGCAGGTCTTCGGCGTAATCGGTGATGCGAAAAAACCACTGGTTCAGCTTTTTTTGGAGAACCGGTTGGTTGCATCGCCAGCAAGCCCCTGCCTCAACCTGTTCATTGGCCAGCACGGTCTGGCATGGTTCGCACCAGTTGACAAACGATTCTTTCCGGTAAACGATCCCCTTTTCGTACATTTTCAAAAACAGCCACTGTTCCCAGTGATAGTATTCCGGCCGGCAAGTGGCAATCTCACGATCCCAGTCGTAACTGAGTCCAAGCCGTTTTAATTGTGCCCGCATGGTATCAATATTGTCATATGTCCACCGGGCGGGGTGGCTATTGTTGGCAATGGCGGCATTTTCCGCCGGCATCCCGAAGGCATCCCATCCCATCGGATGCAGTACATTCAATCCCTGCATTCTTTTAAAGCGGGCAATCACATCGCCAATCGCATAATTTCGGACGTGCCCTATATGAATTTTCCCGGATGGATAGGGGAACATTTCCAGCACATAATACTTCTCTTTGTTATGATCCACCGCCACTTTAAAAAGTTCCGACGATGCCCAGCGGGCCTGCCATTTTTCCTCAATTTGTTGATGGTGATACGTCTTTTCCATAAGTCCAGGTCTTTTTCAGTCGCTTATTTTGATGACAAATATTAAGTGTCGAACAACCGTTATTAACGCTTTTACGGTGCCACATTTTTTTAGCTTGTAGCCAGACAGGATGAATCGGGCCTAAAATGGGCTGCTGTTTTTACCAGGGCAAAAAGCCCATAACCAATGGCCACCTTATGCCATAGCGTTTTTGAAATAGCAAGCAACCGATTTTTTACCCACATGTACCTTATTTATAGAAATCGATTGACTTGTCCGCTACAATCTCCTATTTTTAAAGTTTATATAATAACTGATAATAATTAGGAATGTGTTTTAATGAGAAAAATATTAATTAATGCTGTTGATTCGGAAGAATGCCGTATTGCCAAAGTCATGGATGGCCATCTAGAAGAATTTCATATCGAAAACGCCGGCAGGCAAATTACCCGCGGTAATATTTTTAAAGCAATTGTTACCCGCGTTGAACCCAGCCTGCAAGCCGCCTTTGTTGATTACGGCGGCCCGAAGCACGGGTTTTTACAAAAACATGAAATCCATAGCGATTACTACCTGGAAGATTTATCGGACAATCGCTCCATTAAAAACCTGGTCAAGCACGGCCAGGAGCTGTTGGTTCAGGTGACCAAAGACCCTGAACAAAAAAAAGGGGCCATGTTGACCACGCTTATCTCCTTGCCGGGACGCCATCTGGTGTTAATGCCCGGAAGTGAGAATAAGGGGATATCCAGAAAAATCGAAGACGAGGAAGAGCGGCGGCGCCTGAAAAAAATTATTGCGGGTATTAATGTGCCGGACGGGTATGGCCTCATTGTCCGAACGGCTGGGAAAAAATGTTCCAAAACGGTTATCTTAAATGATTTTCGCTATTTGATGCGCCTTTGGAAAACCATCAAGGGAAACGTGACGGACGTCCAGGCACCCGCGCCTTTATACCAGGAACGAAATCTAGTTGAACGATCATTGAGGGACTATTTTACCACCGATGTGTCCGAAATTCTCATTGATGATGAAGCGACATACCACGAAGCAAAACAGTTTATGCAGATTATTTCTCCCAAATATGGGCGGATCGTCAAGCGGTATAAAGGTACCAAACCCATTTTTTCGAAATATGAACTCGAAAGTCAGATCGCAATGATTTTCGAAAATCGGGTCCCTTTAAAATCCGGCGGCTCCATTGTCATTGACCCCACCGAGGCGTTGGTGGCGATCGATGTAAATTCAGGGAAATCCACCTCGGCCGGTTCCATCGAGCAAACGGCCTATAAAACCAATGTTGAAGCCGCCCGGGAAATTGCCCGACAGCTTAGTTTGAGAGATCTGGGTGGTCTGATTGTCCTCGATTTTATTGATATGAAGGATAAAAAACACAGGCGCAAGGTCGAACAGGAACTGAAAAAGTCGCTTAAGACGGATAAGGCCAAAACAAGTGTAGGGCTCATTTCCAAATTCGGGCTATTGGAGATGTCGCGACAACGACTGCGGCCCTCCATTCGGTTCGGCAGTTATGAGACTTGCCGGTTTTGCCATGGCAAGGGGTCGGTTCCTTCGGTTGATATTTTGGGGCTGAAATTTTTGAGGGAGCTGAATTCAAAAACCCTGAAAAACAATCTGACCAGTATCCGGGGGGTTGTCCCCACTGCGGTAGCCGACTATTTGTTGAATAAGAAAAGGAAGGATCTCATTGAAATAGAGAACCTGAAGAAAATCGAAATCATTATCGAGGCAAACGAGCATATGACCCCTGGCGAAAGTGAGATCGTGCAGACCCTCTCTGCTGACAAATCCGACAAATCGAATCAAAAATAAGGGTCTATCGAAAAACCCGTGGGTACCGTTAAAGGAGCGGCCATGCCCGAACATGAAAAAAATGATAAATCAAAGGCGATTATCGCGATTGTGGTCGTTTTATCCTTGGTCATTGCCGGGTTGTTTTTCGGTCGGAAATTGTGGAAGGGGTTTTTTTTAGAGGAATCGCTAACGCGTGTCGATGAAGAAAAACCAGCTGCCGAAGCGCCCCAAAGGATTCCAATCAAGATCCAACCACCGATCGATTATGAAAAAAACCAGGATTTGATGACCCAGCGAAAAGCCGAGCTGGGTCTTGGTAAAGGTGTGGATATGATCGTCAAGTCCGGGGAAACCATCCGGGTGGGTGATACGCTGGTTTCGATGGATGAGATTCTAGATAAAATTCGATTAAAGACCGGGGTGATTGAAGAAAAAAGCATATCCGATCAATCCGATACCGCGTCGTCCCCCCGCCGGATTGATTTGTCCACGGCCATTGACCGGTTACGTGCCCTGGAAAAAGAATATGTGCAGTTGAAAACCGGTGTCAATTCGATTTCGGATCCGGCTGACGCCGCGCCGCGCCGGCACCTGGAAAAATTATCTGAACAGGTCCGAATGTATCGGCAATATAAAGATGTGCTCCAAAAGCTGGCCGATGCTAAAAAAATGCTGGCCGGGGCGAATCAAGGCTCAATCGCCGCGATCACCCGGCAAATCGAGAAATTGACCCAGGAAAAAGCGGAATTAGAGGCCGCGATTCTTGCCGCTGCCCAAGCTGATCGGGATTTGAATGCGTATGGTATTTATATTGTGAGATCCGGGAACAATATCTGGAATATTCATTTTCAATTTTTGAGGGACTATTTTATCCATAAAGGCGTCAGTTTATCGCCTGCAGCTGACGAGCCGGGATTAAGCGGGCAAAGTTCCGGTGTGGGGCGGTTGCTTAAATTTTCCGAGAATATGGTTCACATTTATAATCTGCGCGAAAAAAAGATCGATCCCGACTTGAACTTGATCCATCCGTTGAGTAAGATTGTGGTATTCAACCTGGCAAGGGTTTTTGCGATGCTGGAAAGTATCAATTTTAATGAAGTGGATCGGATTCGATTTGATGGTGAAACGTTGTGGCTCCCGGCAAAGAATAATTAACCGGAAAGGAAATATTTGACGGGGGCATCAATTTAAAGTATATACGCGCCATTTTACTTAGAAACAATAATTACCATTTTATAATAAGAAATAACTAACAAGGAGGTCTGGCATTGACTAATATCGCCTACGCAATGGGCCAGGGAGGCGCTGCGGGCGCCCAGGGGGCCGGTGGATTTGCATCGTTTATTCCCTTGATCTTGATGTTTGTCATCTTTTACTTTTTGCTCATTCGGCCGCAACAAAAAAAATCCAAAGAACATCGAGAGATGGTTGGAAATATTAAAAAGGGTGACCGAATTGTCACCTCCGGTGGAATCTACGGACGCGTAACCGCCGTTTCGGATACGATGCTCACCGTGGAGATTTCCGACAGGGTACGGGTAAAACTTAACCGGGCAAATGTGTCCAGTCTTGCCCAGACTGCCCCGCCACCGCCATCTTCAAAGAAGAAAAAAAAGGACGCCGCGCCAAAAAAATAGCCGGTTCACCTTTGCAGCCCCGGATAAGGTTATTTTCAGTTTTAACTTCGGGGCTTTTATTTATCGGATCAAACCATTTATCCGGTGAAACGAAAGGAAGTACAACTTGAAAAAGATATCGTGGCGAACACTCAGTGTCATTATCGTGATGATGGTGTCGCTGGTTTACGTCTTTCCCACATTTAAGCCGACCTTGTGGCCCCACAAGCAGATCAACCTAGGGCTGGATTTGCAAGGGGGCATGCACTTGGTACTGGAAGTCGAAACGGATAAAGCCGTCTCAAACCGAATTGAACGTATCGGCCAGGATCTTCGCAACCAGATGAGAAAGGATCGGATTAAAATTGCCGGTCTTGATTATCTTAAAGGAGATGGGGGAGGGATCAATCAGGTATCCGTCACCTTGCGGAACCCCGAAGACAAGAAGCGCTTTGACGAGATGATCAATGACGAATTCAGGGATCTTCGTGTATCGCCCGGAGATAACGACCAGACGATCATTCTTGATCTGCCGGATCAGGAAGCCGATACGATTAAACGCCTGGCGGTAGATCAGGCCCTGGAAACCATTCGTAATCGGATTGACGAGTTCGGCGTTTCCGAGCCGGATATTAGACGCCAGGGCGAAAAACGGATACTCATCCAGCTGCCGGGCATCAAAGACACCCAGCGGGCCAAAGACCTTATCGGTAAAACCGCCCAGCTTGAGTTCAAACTGCTGGATGAAGTCCATAGCCTGGATACCGCCCTCAAGGGCAAGGTGCCGCCGGGAAGCCAGATTCTTTATCAAGTGGAAGAAAACCTTGAAACTCATCAGAAAACAAAAACACCTTTTCTGGTTAAAAAACGGACCCTGCTCACCGGTGCCCATCTAAAAGATGCCCGGGTGCAGATTAGCTCCCAGTATAATGAACCCTATGTCGGGATTGAATTTGATCGCAAGGGGGGCCGGATTTTTGAAAAGATCACTGGGGAAAATATTAAAAAACGCCTGGCGATCGTGTTGGATAATAAGGTCTATTCGGCACCGGTAATCCAAGATAAAATCAGTGGCGGACAGGCCCAGATTACCGGCCGTTTTTCCGCAGAAGAAGCGCGGGATCTGGCGATCATATTACGGGCCGGTGCTTTGCCTGCGCCCGTTAAGATCCTAGAAGAACGGACGGTGGGACCATCATTGGGCGCCGATTCCATCCGGTTGGGGATATTATCTATGGCCGTGGGTGGACTTTTAGTGGTGTTGTTTATGGTCATTTATTATCGGCTGGCCGGCGTTATTGCAGACGTGGCACTCATCGCCAACATTATTATTATGTCCGCCGGATTGGCAGGCTTACAGGCCACCTTGACCCTGCCGGGAATTGCGGGGTTTATTCTCACCATCGGTATTGCCGTGGATGCGAATGTCTTAATCTTCGAACGGATCAGGGAGGAGCTGCACCTGGGAAAAACGCTTCGATCCGCGGTAGATGCCGGATACAGCCGGGCCTCTCTTACGATTATCGATGCCAATGTTACGACATTGATCGCCGCATTGGTGCTGTTCCAGTTTGGTACCGGCGCTGTTAAAGGGTTTGCCGTCACATTGAGCCTCGGTGTGCTGGCCAGCTTGTTTACTTCGCTTGTCCTGAGCCGCAGTATTTTTAACTACTTGCTGATTAACCGAAAAATAAAAGCATTGAGCATTTAATAGGATCCTTATTTTTATGCAATTTATTAAATCCGACACGAATATCGATTTTATCGGGAAAAAGAAAATCGCTTTTGCCCTGTCCATAATTCTGATCATCATCAGTATCGGTTCTTTAATTCTTCGAGGTGGTCCGCGTTATGGGATCGATTTCGCAGGGGGAACCCTGGTCCAGATCAAATTGGGCGGTCCCACGGAGTTAGCCACCATTAAAACGGGGCTGGCTACCATTGAAATGGGAAATGCCTCGGTACAATCCTTTGGTACGAAAACAGACAATTCGTTTCTTATCCGTACGGACCAGCCGATGACGACCGATAACAATTATACCCACAAAATTTCCCAAGCATTGGAAGCTACGACCGGCGGCAAGGTCGTGATTGAGCGGGTGGAGATGGTCGGGCCTCAGGTCGGCCAGGATCTACAACAAAAAGCCCTGATGGCCATGTTTTTTGCGTTGCTGTTTATCACCATTTATATCTCCGGCCGATTTGAACTCAAATGGCTGTTGAGCGGTGTGGTCGCCGGAACCTTGATGGCCGTAGTCTATTTTTTATCGTTGTTTAATGTCGGGATCGCTATTTTAATTATGTCGGCTTTGGTGGTCAGCCTGGTGGTGTTCTGGTTTCTCGAATTAAAATATGCCATGGGTGCTATTCTCGCGTTGATTCATGATGTCACCATTGTGGTCGGCCTGTTTTCCATTTTCGATAAGGAATTTACCCTGCCGATTATTGCTGCTTTATTGACCATTATCGGGTATTCGCTAAACGATACCATTATTGTGTTTGACCGGATCCGCGAAAATATCGGAAAAAACCGGAAATCCGCTTTGCCCGGTATCATCAATAAAAGCATTAACCAAACCATTTCACGGACTATTCTGACATCGACGACAACACTGTTTGTTGTCGTCACGTTGTTTATCTTTGGGGGCGGTATTATCCACGATTTTGCTTTTGCCCTGATTGCCGGCGTCCTGGTAGGGACCTATTCATCGATTTTTGTTGCGAGTCCGATTTTACTGGCCTGGCAGGGGAGAACTAAAAAGTTAAATATCTGGCCGCGAAGATAATCGGGGCATCGGTAATTGATCTCATTGTCCTTATGACGTAATGGAAGCCGCACCTCCCTATGATTTCGGTGTCTGAAAAAACAACCACCACGTGGTCTACCTGGCTCTGCCTTGAACAAGTGCCGGGGGTAGGGAACCTGTTATTTAAGCGGCTCTTCGATTGTTTTGGCAGCCCGGAAGCTATATTTTCGGCGGCGCGGCAACGATCCGAGCGTTTTGGCCAGGTGGAGGGCGTATCAAACCGCCTGATTGATTCGATCGCCCGGTTCCGCCCGACAGATGGGATTAAGCGTGAACTTGACCATGTTTTGGAAGCCGGCTTTACCTTGGTGACCATGGCCGATAAGCATTATCCTTCCCTGTTACTTGAAATCCCCGATCCACCCCCTTATCTTTACCTGGCAGGGGAACTTCCCGAAACGGAAAAGAATATCGCCATGGTCGGATCTCGCAATGCAACGACCTATGGCCTGGCAACTGCCGGCAAGCTTAGTGGCGATCTGGCGGCAAGCGGTGTCGTGATTGTCAGCGGGATGGCACTTGGGATCGATACGGCCGCCCATAAGGGTGCATTGATCGCCGGTGGGAAAACCGTGGCGGTACTCGGTAGCGGTCTTTCGCGGATCTATCCTGCCCAAAATCAGGCACTTTTTAAGCGCATTACGGAAAGCGGCGGGGTGATATCCGAATTCTCCCTGAATGCCGGGCCTGAGGGCCATCATTTTCCCATGCGGAATCGTATCATCAGCGGGATGTCTTTGGGCACCGTGGTGGTCGAGGCGACCCGCCGAAGCGGGTCTTTGATCACTGCCCGGCTGGCGGCGGAGCAAAATCGGGATGTGTTCGCTGTTCCGGGTAGTATCCAGTCGTTTAAAAGCACGGGTACCCATACATTGATAAAACAGGGGGCCAAGCTGGTAGAAAATGCCCAGGACGTCATCGAAGAGTTTCCCCGATTTTTTGGTCCCGCACCGAAGAATCGACCCCGCACGGCAGCCTTACCGGAAATGGCTGTCGATGAAAAAGTGATTTTTAATGTATTGGGTGCATATCCGACACACATTGACGAGATTTCTCGCCAAACTAAATTAGGCGCTGGGCGGTTATCAAGCCTGCTCATGCAAATGGAGTTAACCGGGCTGATTTCCCAGGCCCCCGGCAAAATGTTTACGCGGCATATGAACTATTGTTAAATTATTAAAAGGTTAAGCGGTTCGCTGTTTGAAGTGTTATCTAGGTAGTGTCAACAATTATGTGTGAAATTATACTCTGCCATATTTTTCATAAATGGCAGGTTGGCGGCAACTTTACCTATGGGTTTCGACCTCCAGTGGATTTCCATCTTTAAACAAACA
>Ga0056107_100205_pt1 | contig 11646 bp, 11 predicted proteins | sample WorMetcrassitun2_FD_77006 | JGI IMG/M metagenome (GOLD analysis project Ga0056107, IMG submission 77006) | Marine gutless worms symbiont microbial communities from Max Planck institute for Marine Microbiology, Germany - Olavius crassitunicatus.2 ...
ATTTCCATCTTCATTGGCGCTTCTCCTTTCTTTGTGGATGTTTTCGTCGACACCCTTATAAAGGGAAAGCGCCTTTTTTTCGAGCTTTATCAATTTCACACAAAATAAATTACACTACCGAACTAACCGGTCGATCGCTGCAGCGGCGGTCATCGGATCTTTAAATATTTTTGGAATGGCCTTTCCATAAAAGAGTGGACATACCGAACATTTTAACCATTTGTTAAGGGTCGGGCTCCACAGTCAAAATCATTGAGAAAGTGGTCTCTGAAAAGAACAGCTGGGGGCGTTAGAGCTGTACCAACCAGGTGTTTATTGTCTCCTCCAGCCCCCGCTTGTCAAAAGGGAAAGGGGAGTTGTCTTTCGGGCTGTAATTTTTTTGCGACGGACCGTCAGATTATCCGATCAACTTCCTCACTAAAACCCACTATATGCCCTTGGGGCTAAACGACCCAGCGCCGGAACTGCTCAAGATGAGCGTACAGTTCATCAGTTGTTCGGTCTTGGTGGTACCGCATTTGGGGCAATCACAAAGCACCGTTTCTTGTGAGATATGCCGTAATCCCTGCCGGAGCGAGTATTGCCATAAATTCGGGAAACCGGTTGGCCGAAAGGCGTTATAAGGATCCAACCGCATGGTCCACTTACCCACCGGTTTGCCGGGTTACCGCTTTCAGTGTTTTGACGGTAGCTGAGAGTATCCCTGCCAAGCCTGGATCTTTAATGTTTTCTTCGATCAATTTTTCAAAAGCACTCCCCACCACGACACCATCTGCCACTGCTGCGATACCCGCTACATGGTCGGGGGTTGAAATACCAAAGCCCACACATATGGGGAGCGCTGTGACCATTCGCAGGGTAGCAACCTTTTCGGTAATGTCCTGGATATCCAGACCATGACTACCAGTGACGCCGGTTTTAGAAACCAGGTACAAAAATCCCTCACTGGTCCCGGCAATCAGCGCCATGCGATCTTGCGGGGTGGAGGGAGCCACCAGGCGTATTAAGGGTAGATCCTGCCCGTTCCACTCAGCCGTCATTTCATCCGATTCTTCCGGCGGCAGGTCCACCACCAACACACCGTCTGCACCTGCCTCAACGGCCTCCTTACCAAAACGGGCTGCGCCGTAATTAAATATCGGGTTATAATAGCTGAAGAGAATAATGGGTATGCTGGTTTCCCTTCGGATTTTTCGGGACATTTCGAGGACCGATGATAGGGACGTTCCGTTTTTAAGCGATCTTTGCGATGATCTTTGAATGACCGGTCCGTCAGCCGTGGGATCGGAAAAAGGGATGCCGAGTTCCAGGATATCCAGGCCTGAACGGCACATGCCCTGGACAATTTTCAAAGAAAGTTCAGGTGTCGGATCACCTGCCGTGATAAACCCCACCAGTGCTTTTTCATTTTTGCCCTGTAAGTCGATAAATGTTTTGTCGATTCGATTCATGGTTTTCCTCTTTCAGGTAACAGCCTGTGTCATATTAAATTGTGTAGTGATTTTATTCAGGAAATAAAATTCCCAGATCCTTATCCCCCCTGCCGGACAGGTTGACCACGATAATGTCATCTTTGGGTCGTCGGGCCGACTCCTGCATGGCATAGGCCAGGGCATGTGAACTTTCCAGCGCCGGAATAATACCTTCCAGGGTGCAGAGTCTGCGAAACGCCGCTAATGCTTCATCATCGGTAACAGTGACATATTCGGCCTGCCCCATGTCTTTGAACAGCGCATGCTCCGGCCCCACACCCGGATAATCGAGTCCTGCCGATATCGAATGGGCCTCTTTAATCTGTCCGTTTGGATCTTGAAGCACATATGATTTGGCACCGTGCAATACACCCACACTGCCGGCCGTAAGGGTTGCCGCATGTTTTCCGGTGGCCATCCCCTCGCCGCCGGCTTCCACACCGATCATGGGAACATTATCTTTGAGAAAAGGAAAAAACAGCCCCATGGCATTACTACCACCCCCCACACAGGCGATGAGAAGGTTTGGCAGTCTTTGGGTCATCTGCAAAATCTGCTGTCGGGCTTCCTCGCCGATAATCCGCTGAAAATCACGTACCATCTGGGGATAAGGATGAGGCCCGGCGACGGATCCGATGACATAAAAGGTATCGTGAACTGCGGATACCCAGAACCGCATGGCCTCATTCATGGCGTCTTTCAGCGTGCCGGTACCTGCCGATACCGGGATGATCTGTGCCCCTAAAAGCGCCATACGTCGTACATTGGGTGCCTGGCGCCGAATGTCCTCTACTCCCATAAATATCCGGCATTCCATGCCGAAAAGTGCAGCCGTGGTAGCTGTTGCAACCCCATGCTGACCAGCACCAGTTTCCGCAATTAGCTTGCTTTTACCTGTCCATTTGGCCAGCAGGCCCTGGCCGAGTGTATTGTTGATTTTATGCGCGCCGGTATGGGTCAAATCTTCGCGTTTCAAATAGATGGCGGCGCCTTTGATATCATCGCTTAATCGTTGGGCATGAAACAGAGGCGTTGGTCTGCCGGCATATGTCTCCAGAAGCCCTTGCATTTTTTTTTGGAATGCAGGCAGTCCAACCGTTTTTTGAAATGCTTCCTCCAGTTCCAGGAGTGCCGGCATAAGTGTCTCTCCTACATAGCGTCCCCCGTAAGGCCCATAATGCCCTTTATCATCCGGGTAGTGATGTGGGTTGGCTTGATCAGTTGTTAACATAAAATATCCTCCTGTTTTGTTTTTTCATCCGCACTTTTTGGGTGGCCTTGATAAATTTCCTGACTTTGGCAATGTCCTTTTTACCGGGAAAATACTCAACACCGGAACTGATATCCACGGCATCCGGCCGGCTTTGAATAATGGCTTCCATGACATTATGAATGGAGAGCCCCCCTGCCAGAACAATGGGAAAGTCTTTCCCGAAATCTCTTAAAAGGGAAAAATCCCATGCCCTGGCGTTGCCGCCCGGAAGGGGGCCGACACCACATTCCACCAGATAGGCAGCCGCTGGAAAATGGGCGGCTTGTGTAAAAAAGGGTTCCCGGTGGCTGAAGAGTACCTTGATGACCTTGAGCCCCTGGGCACTTATTTTTTCCACAAGTCTGGGCGACTCCCTGCCATGGAGTTGGACTGCGGTTAAACCGGCAGTCCGGACAACCGGCATGATCGTATCGAAAGTTTCATCCACAAAAACACCTACCCGACTGACAAATGACGGCAGGGCCTTGGAAATAGCTTTCGCCTGGCCGGCCGTAACAACTCTTGGGCTTTGGGGATAAAAAATAAATCCAATTGCATCCGCGCCCAGGGCGGCACAGGTCGCGGCTTCATCCACATGTGTCAGGCCGCAGATTTTCACCTGGGGCGAATATAGACGGTTTTCTGAATTTTCCGGTCTTTTAATCCCGTTTTCGTTGTTATGCAACCTGAACCTCCAAATAGGATCTCAATCGATTTTCCGGATTACCGGCCCGCACCAGACTTTCCCCTATAAGGAAATTGTTCATATTTTCCCGGCAGTTTTTAGCAATGTCTTCCTTGCTGTGAATACCGCTAGCTACTACCGGAATTTGACTGGGACCCAGCATCTTTCCCATGTCGAGGGCTCTTGTAATATGGGTTTCAAATGTCGAAAGATCCCGGTTGTTGATACCGATCAGCCTGGCGTCGCTTTTCAAGGCTTTGCGTACATCTTCCCGGGAATACACCTCTACCAGTGCTTCAATATTCAACTGACGGCATAAACCCAGATATCGATGGAGCTGATCCTCGGTCAAAATTCTCACAATCAACAAGATGGCATCGGCACCCATGGCAGCTGATTCCATTACCTGGTATTCGGATATGATAAAGTCCTTGCGCAGAATTGGAATGGTGGTCACTGCTTTTACCTGTCTCAAATCATCAGGGCTGCCTTTGAAAAACCGGTTGTCCGTCAAAACCGATATGGCGGCAGCACCGGATTTTTCATAGATCAGCGCCATCTGCGCTGCATCGAGGGATTCACACAATACACCCTTGGATGGAGATGCCCGCTTGATTTCAGCAATAATGTTCACCGACTTCGACAGACTCAACGCCCTGATTAAGGATCGCCTGGGCTTGTCCCGGTCGATGGTTTTCATGAGTGCCGCCTCGGAGGTTTTTCGTCTGGCAGCCGCAACTTCTTGCTGTTTGTGTTTGACGATGGTTTCCAGAAATGTCTTAGCCATAAATTCGGTCCTTTTATTCTCCCTGATATTTTCGGGTTATTCCGCCTCGCAGGTAAACTGAATTAGTTCTTGGAGTTTATCGGAAGCTGCTCCGGAATCGATGGCCTCTCCTGCTATACCGATACCCGCTTTGATATCTGTGGCCGTACCTGCCGCCACCAGAGCCGCACCAGCATTCAACAAGACGATATCCCGTTTGGGTCCTTTTTCCCCTTTCAGAATTTGTCGAGTAATGGCCGCATTCTCAGACGGATTCCCCCCCGCCAAATCCTGTATATCTACTGTCTGGTTAAAGAATTTATCGGGGGACAGATCGTAGGTTTTGATCTTGCCGTCATTCAACTCGGAAATGCGCGTCGGGGCACACAGGGATATTTCATCCAGCCCATCATGGCCATGCACAACAAAGGCCCGCCGGGTTCCCATGCCCTTTAGTGCCTGGGCGAACATTTCCGTCAGTTCGGGTGCATACACCCCCAGAAGCTGGCAGTTCGCACCGGCAGGGTTGGTCAGAGGGCCCAGCATGTTGAAAATAGACCGAATACCCACTTCCTTTCTTGCAACCACAGCAAACTTCATGGCACCATGGTACAGCGGGGCAAACAGGAACCCGATATTGATTTCCCGAATGCCCTCTTCTACCATTTCCGGGTCAAGATTCAGGTTGATGCCCAGCGCTTCCAGAAGGTCGGCACTACCGCATTGGCTCGATACGGAACGGTTGCCGTGTTTTGCAACTGTAACCCCACATCCGGCAACTACAAACGCAGTGGTGGTGGAAACATTGAACGTGTTTGTCCCATCTCCTCCGGTTCCGCACGTATCGAGTACAACAGATTGGGTTGTCTGAATGCGTGTTGCTTTCCTGCGCATTGCCTTGGCAGCACCCATAAGCTCTTCGAAAGTTTCCCCCTTGGTCGATAATGCCCCCATAAATGCGCCTATCTGTGAATGGGTGATGTTCCCTGATAAAATTTCCATGATCATTTGCGACATGGTCTCTTCGCTCAAATCCCTTTGGCCAATGATTTCCTCCAAACCTTCTTTGAACATTTGCTTTCTCCTTTCAGGCGTAACGCCATCATTGCTGAATTTAGCAAATAGTTTGTGAAAAAAAATTTCTCAGTAGGCGTTTTCCAACTGTGGTCATGATCGATTCCGGGTGAAACTGAACGCCTTCAGTTGGGTGCTCTCTGTGGCGGATGCCCATAATTTCACCGTCATTGGATTCCGATGTAATCTTGAACACCTTCGGTAGCGTATCTCTTTTTACGGCAAGTGAATGATACCGCATGGCCTTAAACGGGGAGCGGATTTTTTGATAAATGGCCTTACCATCACTTTTGACTTCGGATGTTTTGCCATGCATAAGGGACTTTGCCGAAATAATCTCACCCCCAAATGCCATGGCAACGGCCTGATGTCCGAGACACACGCCTAACAACGGAATTTTCCCGCTAAACGCGTGTATGATATTCATCGAAACACCTGCATCCTCAGGCCGTCCGGGACCCGGCGAGATGACAATGCCGGATGGATTCAAAACGTTTAGTGCCGCCACACTTGTTTTGTCATTGTGGAACACTTGGACATCAGCACCGAGCTCCGCGAGATATTGGGCCAGGTTATAGGTAAACGAGTCATAGTTATCGATTATCACAATCATGGTACGGTCTCCTTTGAAGCCATCTATTCAGCTTGATATCTGTTATTGCATCAGTTCAAGTGCCTTTTGGATAGCCATGGCCTTGTTGATGGTTTCTGCGTACTCCTTGTCCGGATCAGAATCGGCAACAATACCTGCCCCGGCCCTGACGGTTAGGCGGCTTTCTTCGATGCAAGCCGTACGAATGGTTATGGCCAGGTCCATGTCGCCGCTAAATGAAATATAGCCCACTGCGCCGCCATACGGTCCCCGCGGATTGGCTTCAAACTTGGAAATCAGCTCCATGGCCCGCACTTTGGGTGCGCCGGTTAAGGTTCCTGCCGGGAATGTGGCTTTCAGAAGATCCCAGACATTCAGATCCTCCCGGAGGTCGCAGCAAATATTGGATACTATATGCATGACATGGGAATAGCGTTCGATGATCATAAGATCCGTTACCTGTACGGTTCCGGTTTCAGCAACACGGCCAAGGTCGTTTCTCCCTAGATCGACCAGCATGAGGTGCTCGGCTTTTTCTTTCTCATCTTTGAGCAGTTCATCGGCCAGGATGCGATCCTCTTTTTCTGTTTTACCTCTTGGGCGGGTACCGGCGATGGGACGCAGTGTGGCAATTCCATTTTCAAGACGCACCATGGTTTCCGGCGAGGATCCCACCAGGGTAATATCGTCCAGTTTCATAAAGTATAAATACGGGGAGGGATTGATGTAGCGCTGGGCTCTGTATAACCGCCATGGATCGGGCGACGATTCATAAACAAATGGCTGAGAAATGACTGCCTGGATAATATCCCCTTGAAAAATATGTTGTTTGATTTGCTTGACCATCTCTTGGTACGGTAATGCCTGGGGTGATACCTGCAGAACCGGTTTGTATGCCAACTTCTTTTTAGCGGCGCTCGGAACCGGCGTTGCGATAATCCGTAGAATCTCTTGAATGCGGTCATAGGCCTTGTCATATATGTCCTGGGGTGCCGCATTGTCGAAAATAAACCCGACCACAATACAGAAAAGGGTGTGGCGGATATTATCGAAAATGATCAATTCATCCGGCAGGACAAAATGGGCCAATGGTTTGGCAACGTCATATTGATGGGGAATCGCCTCGAAAAAAGAAACCATTTCGTAGGACAGATAGCCCACGATGCCGCCCCAGAAACGTGGCAATTCGGAAATCTGTGCCGGTGAATATCGGTCCATAAAGCCTTTCAAAATATTCAACGGATCATCATTATGAGGAATGCTTTCCAAATGGTCTGCTGTCTGGATTTCCACTGTTTCGGCAAAAACCTTGATGTGACTTTTTGCCGATATACCCAAAAAGCTAAAGCGACCCCAGCGTTCTCCTCCGGCAGCGCTTTCAAGGAGAAACGCAGGATTCGGTGTGTTATAGAATTTTTGCAAGATAGAAACGGGCGTTTCCGTATCCGCCAGAATTTCCACACATACCGGCACCACATTATGTCTTTTTGCGAGTTTGCAAAATGTTGTTTTATCGGGCAATTGATTGATCTGCATTGAATATGTCTCCTTAAGGGCCTATAATAGTTGTAATAAATATATTCCGAACAACGCTCGCGGAAGAAAAGCTTCAACCATAAACAAAAAAAAGGCCCGTGTTATAGCCACGGTCCTTTTCCATGCAAAAAAAAACCGCGGTGCATCGAACTACCCGCGGCTTATTTCAATCTATACGGCTTATGGTATTATAAGCATAAAACTCCGTTGGCAGGCCTGGATAGTTGAACCTGCCACCACCAAAATCGATTATTTGTCTGTATCTGTATTAAGTGATTCATAATGGCAACACCCATATCAAAGTGCAAAACGGTTTTCAAGCTTTTTTATAAGGATTATTCCTTGGTTGGAACAGACAACGCGATCATCTTGATGATTATGAGTCACCCCTCTTCCCTCAACTGCTGATGAATATTCCTAACAGCAACCTTGAAAGCGGGCGCGGCATGGGGGGACGTATCCATCCGCGAACAATTGCCAAGTGTCGTTCAGACTGTCGTTTTTTTTTGCGACTGACCGCCGCATTATCCAATCAACTTCCTCACGAAAATCCACTAGATGCTCTGGGGCTGCATGATCCACCACCGGAACCGCTCATGATGCTCGCACAGCTCATGAGCCGTTTGGTTTTTTTGGCACCACATTCGGGGCAATCTGGGGACTCATCTCTTTTTGACAAGACCAAGCGCTCAAATGCATGGTCGCATGTTTCACATTGATATTCGTATAACGGCATATCGTATTATTACCTTTTTTGGTAATGTCTGAATCGGTTACTTAAATGCTTCACCGGGTTTTAAGCCGATGCCCTTGAGGATTTTTGCCAATGGACAAAATCCGGAAAAAGAGGCCTGCAGCATGTTCGCGCCAACAAATGCCGTGAACCAGAGCCAGTTTAGGCTATGAACCACGGCCAATAATACGCTGGCAAGGATAAAAACACCAGCAAAAGTAAACACAAGGCGATCAATATTCATGGGGAACTCCTTTAATGGCTTGGTTATACTTGTATCGTTCTTGGCATACGATACTTTTTCGCTTCTATCCTTTTAGAGCCGTTTTCCCTGCGAGGGTTACAAGTTTTAGGGTTGCTTGGCAGTTTTACGCGTGATTCAGATCCGGTTTTCCGCTACGCCATGGCAGGCCACATGCGTATCGGCGGATAAGGGGTTCAACTGGGGGACTTCCCGGCGGCAACGGTCATCGACATACTTGCATCGCCCGTGGAAAACGCACCCATTTGGCAGGTGGATCGGGGTGGGGACCTCTCCCTTTAGCCTTATATGTTTTTGTTTTTCCCTGCCCAGCTTGGGAATTGCCGATAATAATGCCTGGGTGTAAGGGTGGCGGGGATTAGCGTATATCTCGGCTGCGGGTGAAAGCTCGCATACCATGCCCAGATACATGACGGCGACCCGAGTGCTGATATGGGCGACTACGGACAGGTCGTGGGTAATAAACAGGTAGGTCAGGCCCCGTTCTTTCTGGGAGGTCATTAGCAGGTTGAGGATCTGGGCCTGAATGGACACATCCAGGGCCAATACCGGTTCATCGGCAACGATGAATTCCGGATCGACCATCAGCGCCCGGGCGATACTGATCCGTTGGCGCTGGCCGCCGGAAAATTCGTGGGGATACCGATCGACCCATTGGGGATCCACGCCCACCTGATCCATCACAACAGCCACCTTTTCTTTCACTTTTTTCTTCGACAGGTGGCGATGATGAAATGTCAAGGGTTCTTCCAGGGTTTGTCGGACGGTTTTGCGAGGGTTCAAGGACGCATACGGATCTTGAAAGATCATCTGCATTTTGGTTCTAAAGGGGCGCATTTGACGGGGCGAGAGGTGGTCGATCCGATCTGCCTTATAATATACATGGCCGCTATCCGGCGGATACAGCCCCATAATGGTACGGGCCAGGGTTGACTTTCCGCAGCCACTTTCTCCCACCACGCTCAGGGTTTCACTGGCTGAATGGTAAAGTTGACATTATTGACCGCCTTGACCGTGGTGCGTTTTCTGACGATACGCCCCTTTTCAAGAGAAAGCTGATCAAGCATTCCGCCGGAAATGTCGAAGTGCTTCACCAGATTGACGACGGATAAGAGGCCACGGTCAGTGTTCATGCCATTATCTCCCCTGGGTGGATATCCGGTCTTGACAATCGACCGCTGACCTTGTGGCAGGCGGTTACACTTTGTTTCTCGGTAACAGGCATCAGTTCCGGTGTTTCGGTGGTGCATATTTTACCGGCATATTCACATCGAGGGTGAAATGAACACCCGGCCGGAATATCGGTTAAAGTGGGCATCATGCCGGGAATCTGGTGCAAGGGTTCTCCCGGCGGAATATTACCGGGAATGGCCTTGACCAATCCCCTGGTATACGGATGAGATGGATCATTAATGATTGACCGGGTGGGGCCGCTTTCAACGATTTTTCCGGCATACATGACGGCGATTTTTTCTGTGACTTCGGACACTACCCCCAGGTCATGGGTAATGAGGAGCAACCCCATTTGCGATGAATCACAGAGTGTGATTAGCAGATCCATAATCTCTTCCTGAATCGTAACATCCAGGGCGGTCGTGGGTTCATCGGCAATAATCAGTGCCGGGCCCGTTAAAAGGGCAATAGCGATAACTATTCGCTGGCGCATCCCGCCGGAAAATTCATGGGGATACTGGGTTAACCGTCTTTCCGGTGACGGGATTTGAACTAGGCGAAGCTTATCGATGGCGATGGCCTCGGCGCTTTTTGTTGAAATATTTTCATGGGCTTTGAGGGTCTCGACCATCTGGGTCCCGGTGGTCAACACGGGATTTAACGTCATCATGGGGTCCTGGAAGATCATTGTAATTCGGTTGCCCCGGATGCACCGGATCTCCTCATCCGTCATACCGATCAGGTTTTGCCCCTCAAAGACAATGCGGCCCGAATCAATATAGCCGGGTTTGCTGATCATGTTGATGAGCGAAAAACCGGTGACGGATTTCCCGGCCCCGGACTCACCCACCAGACCCATCCGTTCGCCTTTTTTCAGGGAAAAAGAGACACCGTTTACCGCTGTGAGGCGGGTGCGTCTGAGGGCGAATTTAACGGTCAGGTCTTTTACCTCCAGCAGTTGATCCATGCTTATCCCTTATACAACTTTGGGTTGAGAAAATCCCTGAGCCAATCGCCCATAAGGTTGATCGACAGGATCAAAACCACCAGGACAAGCCCGGGGAAGAGCGTGATCCACCACGACCCGCTAAAAATATAATCGAACCCGACCTTGATCAGGGAACCCAATGATGGCCGGGTCACAGGCATCCCGAGCCCGATAAATGACAGGGCCGCTTCGGTCATGATGGCGTTGGCTACCTGGACGGTGGATATAACCAGAACCGGTGTCAGTGTGTTGGGCAGTATCTGGTGCCACATGATCCGCGTGGCGGGCAGACCGATGACGCGTGCGGCCTCCACGTACTCTTTTTTCTTCTCTCCAAGGACCGAGGCCCGTACGGTCCGGGCGTATTGTGGCCATTCAGCAAATCCGATGATAAAGATCAACATCGGGATGGCGAAATCTTCGTATAATCCCATCCCGAACGCTGCCTGGAAAAGGGCCCCGAAAAAAATAGCCACTATATAGGTGGAAAAAGAGAGCTGGATATCGGCAACGCGCATCAGAAAGGCTTCAACCCGCCCCCCTTTGTATCCGGCAATCAGGCCGATGGTGATCCCAAAAAATGCCTGGAGGGCAACGGCCCCCAACCCGATGAGGATGGAAACACGTAAGCCGTACATCATGGTAGACAACATATCACGCCCCTGGGAATCGGTTCCCAGGACAAATCGAGAGTCACTGCCGGAAACCCAGAATGGCGGCAGTTCTGAATCCATAATATCGATGGTGGTGGTGTCGTAGGGGTTATGCGGGGCGACCACGGGTGCACCAAAACCGGAAATGAAAAGGATCACCAGGATCGAAAAACTGACCACCGCCACAGAGTCGCGAATGAAACTATAAGAGAAAAAAGAATCGAAAAATTCTTTTAAGCGATTCACTATTTTCCCCCCGCAATACGGACCATGGGGTTCACCCATCCATAAACCAGATCGACTACGGTATTGACCACAACAAAGATGAATCCCACAAAGACCATATATGCAACTGTCAGCGATGTGTCCGCCCGGTCAATGGATTCGATGAACATGGAACCCATTCCCTTCCACTGGAACACCAACTCGGTAAGGATGGTAAAGGCGATAAGGATTCCCA
>Ga0056107_100208_pt1 | contig 11468 bp, 7 predicted proteins | sample WorMetcrassitun2_FD_77006 | JGI IMG/M metagenome (GOLD analysis project Ga0056107, IMG submission 77006) | Marine gutless worms symbiont microbial communities from Max Planck institute for Marine Microbiology, Germany - Olavius crassitunicatus.2 ...
TAAAGATGGAAATCCACTGGAGGTCGAAACCCATAGGTAAAGTTGCCGCCAACCTGCCATTTATGAAAAATATGGCAGAGTATAATTTCACACATAATTGTTGACACTACCCTCTTTTCGATTGTTCTGCTTCTAAGGGTTCGCTCAAAAATAACTTCACATTTTTGAGCGAACCCTAAGCCATTTCGCATGATTTCGGAAAAGCTTTCAATGCTGATAGTATTTATTATTGAGCCATCCAAACATCCAGAAGATATCCCCATCGAAATACAAATATTTCCACCCTGGATATTGAACTGATCCGCTACTTGGGGTATCATTCCTATTAGTTAGCCATTGTAACAACCAGAGAAAGGGTAAAACAGGCGAATCCTGCTTGTCAAAAGGGATGGCGGAAAAAATATCTTATCCTGTTTTCCAATTTAAGATTGAAGTGGAAAAATATTTTCTACGCATTTTTAAGCAATGGGGTACCAAATGCAAGAAATCGTTGGCACCAGCAATAAAGTACTGGAAGTAAATCTCACGGATCAGCGGGTCGATATCTACCAGGTGACGGACCTTGAACGTAAAATGTATTTAGGGGCCAAGGGCTTGGGCCTTAAACTGCTTTTTGATCGTATGAGCCCCGGGGTTGATCCATTGGGATCTGAAAATATTATTGCGTTCATGCCGGGAGTGCTCATGGGAACAGGCGTTCCCTGTTCCGGTCGTTTTGCAGCGGTTTCAAAATCACCGTTAACCGGCATCATGGTGACCGCTTCCTGTGGCGGCCCCTTCGGTATGGCCCTCAAAACGGCCGGATGGGATGGACTTCTCATTAAGGGAAAGGCCAAAAAGCCTATAACGCTTTTGGTAAGTCAAGAAGGTGCCGCCTTTGAAGATGCAAAGACACTCTGGGGACAAGATATCCCCACCACCCAGGCCGCCATAAAAGCCAAGCGCACCGGTAGCCTCGTCATCGGCCCGGCGGGCGAAAACCAGGTGCACCTGGCCAACATCGCATCGGGTTCACGGTTTATAGGCCGTGGTGGATTAGGGGCGGTGATGGGCGCTAAAAACCTAAAGGCTGTAGTGGCTAAAGGCGGCGCTTTCAGGATTCGGCCCCATCATCCGGAAAAACTGGCCAAGATTAAAAAACGCGCCACAACCTATATTAACCAGAACGAGATAACCGGCCATAGTTATCGACATTTCGGCACCAATGCCAATGTGCGCCACAATATAAAGGGCAATATTCTGCCGGTGAACAACTTCATGGATGGATGGCACAAGATGGCCGATCAGGTCTCGGGTGAGGTGATCGCCGAAAAGCACCAGACCCGGCACCACACTTGCAAACCGTGTACCATACGCTGCGGCCACAAGGGAACTTTTCAGGGCGAGGAAATGGCCGTACCCGAGTATGAGACCGTGGGGCTGCTGGGAACCAGCCTCGGCATCTTTGATACCAACCAGATCGCCCAATGGAACCGAACCTGCAATCAGTTGGGCATGGACACCATCTCCGCGGGCAGCACCCTGGCATGGGTAATGGAAGCCGCCGACTTAAACCTGATAGAAAGCGATCTCCAGTTTGGCTCTCCTGCCGGAATCAGTCAAGCGCTTGAAGATATCGCCTTCCAGCAAGGGTTGGGCAGGGAAATGGGGATGGGTACCCGCTGGCTTTCTAAAAAATATGGTGGCCGTCATTTCGCCATTCATGTCAAAGGGCTGGAATTAGCCGCTTATGATCCCCGTGGCGCCTTTGGCCAAGGCCTGGCCTATGCGGTTGCCAATCGGGGGGGATGCCACCTTTCTGCCTACCTGGTCGCACAGGAGGTCTTTTTTGATCTATTAAAGCCCTATTCCCCCAAGGGAAAGGCCATGTGGGTTAAATTCTTCGAAGACCTGAATTGTTGTATCAATGCCCTTCAGACCTGCCAGTTCACTACATATGCTTACGCCATGGAATCTCCCATGAGCAAGTATACGCCGGATCGCATACTGGGCCTATTGATGCAAAGCTTTCCAACACTGGCCATCGCCCTTGTGGATTATTCTATCTATTCCGGGATGTGGAGTGCCGTGACTGGTATCCCGCTTTCGGGCAGCGATTTTCTTAAAGCAGGCGAGCGGATTCATGTATTGGAACGATACATGAACACGCGGGAAGGTATCTCCCAAAAGGATGACACCCTGCCCGACCGATTTCTTAAAGAAGGGCGCGCCTCTGATCCTGAAAAAAGAACCGTCCCCTTGCAAAAGATGCTCCCGAAATACTACAAGCTACGGGGCTATGATCGTGACGGGATACCGACTTCCAAAACACTGGAACGCTTGGATGTTATACCGAAATGATGGATGGATATATTTTTTATTGTTAAAGGAGTTGAAACCGATGTCCGAAAGGTCAAGCAGAGCAATCGTCAATTCGTGGAATGAGTGGGACCCGTTAAAACACATTATTGTCGGTAAGGCGGACCACAGCTGCATTGCCTGGCCGGAGCCGGCACTGGATGCCAAAGTTCCGGAAGACTGCGCAATGAAAGGCATGAACGGACCAAGGCCGATAGAAACAGTGGAAAAAGCAAATAGACAACTGGATAATTTTGTTAATATTCTCGAAAAACGGGGTATCCGCGTCGACCGCCCCACCCCCTTGCAGTGGAACCAACCCGTCGGCACACCGGACTGGCAGGCCAATTCGATGTTTGGCTGCATGCCGCCTCGGGATGTATTGTTGACGGTCGGAAGCGAGATTCTTGAGGCGACGATGTCGTATCGATGTCGGTGGTTTGAATACCTTGCCTACCGACCGCTGCTGGAGTCTTATTTTAAGCAAGACGCAAAAATGCGATGGGAGGCCGCGCCTAAACCTCGCCTGACGGACAAGGATTATCGGAAAGACTACCTGAGCGACAAAATCGGCGTGGAAAAAAGGCTGAAATGGACGGCCGAAAAATATTTTGTTACCACGGAAGAAGAGCCCCTTTTTGACGCCGCCGATGTCTGCCGTATGGGAAAAGACCTGTTCATCCAACATGGGTTCACCACTAATCTAAAAGCCATGGATTGGCTCCAGCGCCATTTCCCCGATCACCGGGTGCATGCGGTCAACTTTCCTGGTGACCCATACCCGATTCACATCGATGCGACTTTTGTACCCGTCCGTCCCGGGCTATGTATCAACAACCCGAATCGTCGGCTTCCCGATGATCAACGAAAAATATTTGAAAAAAACGGTTGGGAAATTATCGATGCGGCCCAGCCGGCCCATAAAAATCCACCGCCATTGTGCTATTCCAGCGTCTGGTTGTCCATGAATGTATTGATTATTGATACCAAAACGGTTTGCGTGGAGGCCAGCGAAATCCACCAGATGGAGCAGTTTGACCAACTCGGGTTTGAAGTGATACCCGTGCCGTTCAGGGATGCCTATCCGTTCGGGGGCGGCCTCCACTGTTCAGCAGCCGATATTTATCGGGAGGGCGGGTGTGAAGATTACTTTCCAAAACAAGTAGGAACATCTTTGGCATAACCATCATCCGACACTAAAACAGATGAATTATTTTCCAAATATTAGGAGACAGATATGGCATTCAATCTAAAACATCAACATTTTCTAAAACTGCTCGATTTTTCACCCAAAGAGATCAAATTTCTTCTGGATCTTTCTGCTGACCTGAAAAAAGCAAAATACAGCGGCACCGAGCAACAACGACTGACGGGAAAAAATATTGCCCTGATCTTTGAAAAAGCCTCTACCCGTACCCGCTGTGCGTTTGAAGTGGCCACCTACGACCAAGGCGCTCATGTGACGTATCTGGGGCCAACCGGTTCCCAGATCGGAAAAAAAGAGACCATGAAGGATACGGCCCGGGTATTGGGTCGGATGTATGACGGGATTGAATACCGGGGATTTGGGCAAGACATTGTGGAAGAATTGGCTCGATATGCAGGTGTTCCCGTCTGGAATGGATTGACCGATGCATTTCATCCGACCCAGGTGCTGGCTGATTTTCTAACAATCATGGAACATAGTAACAAACCATTGCACCAGATTAAACTCGGCTATCTGGGTGATGCACGAAATAACATGGCCCATTCACTTCTGGTGGGAAGCGCCAAGATGGGAATCGACTTTCGGGCCATTGCCCCGAAAAACCTTCTGCCCGACGAAGATCTGGTGACCACTGCCAGGGAGATTGCCGGCGATACAGGTGCAACGATTACCGTTACCAATGACATTGAGAATGGCGTGAAGGGATGCGACTTTCTCTATACGGATGTGTGGGTTTCCATGGGCGAGGCGGATGAGGTCTGGAAAAAACGGATTGAACTGCTTCAGCCGTACCAGGTCAATAAGGCCGTCATGGAGAAAACCGGTAACCCGGATGTTAAATTTTTACATTGCCTGCCGGCCTTTCATAACTTCGACACCGCGATTGGGAGTGAGATTCATCAGAAGTTCGGGCTTGGCGCCATGGAGGTCAGCGAGGAGGTATTCGAGTCTGCGGCTTCCATTGTGTTTGATGAGGCGGAAAATCGGATCCATACCATTAAGGCAGTGATGGTAGCGACGCTGGGGAGCTGACGATAGTTCGGCTCGGTTAGCACACAGTTTAAAAAAGTTTGAACATCAAGCGGCCCACTGCCAACGCTGAATGAAAATAACACCCAATGTTGAATCATTAACTGCGGGTGTTATTGTCATTGCCCGCAACATCCCGCCAATCCCGTTTTAGGGGAATATATCAGATACGCCGCGTTACAAACGGTAATAATCCTGCAGACATCGGTATTCCAACGGTTTTTTCTGAACGGTTCGCAGCCCACGTACAATGGATTCAGCTGCAGACAATGTGGTAATAAAAGGGACACGGTTTCTTAGCGCCGACCAGCCGATGGCGTATTCATCTTCACGGGAACGGTGGCCCAATGGGGTATTGATGATGAGATCGATGGTATGATTTTTAATGCTGTCAATAATATTGGGGCGCCCTTCCCTTACCTTTAAGACGGTCTGGGCAGGTAACCCCCGCATGGAAAAGTATTCGGCGGTTCCCTTTGTGGCGACCAGTTTGTATCCAAGCTTGTGCAACCCTTCGGAAATTGAAAAGGCCCTGGCCTTATCATTGTCGTTGACGCTGACAAATACCGTCCCTTTTTTGGCGATGTTGATCCCCGTGGCCTGGAAGGCTTTGAAAACAGCTTCTCCAAATGTGGGGCCGATGCCCATGACTTCCCCGGTAGACCGCATCTCGGGTCGCAGAAAAATATCAGCTTTATCAAACCGATCAAATGGAAAAACCGATTCCTTCACAGCCACATAGGGTAGGTGTTCTCTAAAATGGATATCCAGCTCAGATATTTTCTTACCGGCCATGACCTCGACGGCCAGCTTGGCAATGGGAATCCCGGTAACCTTACTGACAAAAGGAACCGTTCGAGATGCCCTAGGATTGACTTCGATAACGTAAAGGGTGTCGTACATAATGGCAAACTGGATATTCAACAACCCCTTTACTTTCAATGCTTTTGCGAGCAACCGAGTATAATCTTTTATGTCTTCATTTTGCTCACGGGACAAAAGATAGGGCGGCAAAACCGCCATACTGTCGCCTGAATGCACCCCGGCTTCTTCAATATGCTGCATTACGCCACAAATCAGCGTATCCTCTCCGTCACTGATGGCGTCTACATCGAATTCATACGCATCTTCTAAAAACCGGTCGAGAAGAACCGGGTGTTCTTTCGATGCGGTAACCGCATGCTGCATATAATACTTCAGCGAATCCACATTGTAGACGATCTCCATTGCCCGCCCGCCAAGGACATAAGACGGACGTACCATCAAGGGGAAGCCGACTTTCTTACCAACTTCAAGCGCCTCCTCAATGGATGTCGCCGTCCCATAGCGGGGATGGGGAATATCGTAATCATCAAGCAGCGCACCGAACCGGTCACGATCTTCAGCCAGGTCAGTGGAATCCGGCGATGTGCCCCAAATGGGAACCCCCGCCTTTTCAAGTGGCAGTGCCAGGTTCAGAGGCGTTTGGCCGCCAAACTGGATGATAACGCCATCGGGTTTTTCCAACTCCGCCACGTTGAGGACGTCTTCATAGGTCAAGGGTTCAAAATAGAGTTTATCGGCCACATCATAGTCGGTACTCACCGTCTCCGGGTTGCAGTTGACCATGATGGCTTCGATCCCTAACGATTTTAACGCCAGAATTCCATGGACACAGCAGTAGTCAAATTCAATTCCCTGGCCGATTCGATTGGGACCTCCACCCAGGATCATCACCTTCTTTTTATCCGACGGAAACGATTCGTTTTCTGGATCATAGGTAGAGTAGTAGTAAGGCGTATAGGAGACAAATTCCGCCGCACACGTATCCACGATCTTATATGCGGGGACAATATCGTGCTGTTTTCGCATCGCACGAATTTCTTGTTCGGGCTTCCCGGTTAAAAAAGCGATATGGTGATCAGAAAACCCCCATTTTTTAGCTTTCTTCAGGGTATCGGCTTTAATGGCATTGGTTTTTCGATATTCAATCCACAGGTCGGATTCCAATTCAAAAATCTGGTTGAGGTTTTTTAAAAACCAGACATCAATGCCGGTCACTGATGACAGTTCGGCGGATGACAGCCCCAGTGAAAAGCCCTGCCAGAGTTTCAATATTCGGTCGGGTGTTCCCATCCGTATATCGTCCATCAACGCGTCTTTTGACAAATCAACGTAGTCGTCGACATCCTTTTTGTGAAAACCAAACCAACCGTTTTCAAGAGACCGCAATGTTTTGTTGAGCGCCTCTTTAAACGTACGGCCAATCCCCATGGCTTCCCCGATGGATTTCATCTGGGAGGTGAGGCGATCATCGTTTCCGGGAAATTTTTCAAAATCCCATCGCGGTATTTTAACCACGACATAATCAATGGCCGGTTCAAAACAGGCTGGAGTCTTTCGGGTAATGTCATTGGGGAGCTCGTCCAGACGATAGCCAACGGCCAACTTGGCGGCAATCTTGGCGATGGGAAACCCGGTTGCCTTGGAAGCCAGCGCCGAGCTACGCGATACCCTCGGGTTCATTTCGATCACGACCATATCCCCGTTGGCTGGATTCAAAGCAAACTGGATATTAGCGCCACCGGTTTCCACCCCTACCCGGGCAACCACTTTTTTGGCGGCATCACGCATGGTCTGATACTCAACATCGGTCAGGGTTTGGGCAGGTGCCACGGTAATACTGTCACCGGTATGAATGCCCATGGGATCGAAATTCTCAATGGAGCAAACGATCACGAAGTTATTGAATCCATCCCGCATGACTTCCAGCTCGTATTCCTTCCAACCGAGCACCGATTCCTCTATAAGGATTTCGGTCACGGGGCTGGCATCCAGACCCCACTGGGCGGCCTTGGTAAACTCCTCTTTGTTGTAAACGACACTCCCGCCAATTCCGCCCAAGGTAAACGCCGGCCGGATAATGAGGGGAAAACCAACTTTATCCCGAAGGATTTTTGATTCTTCCATGGTCCGCGCACACCCCCCATCAGGTACGGCAAGACCGATGTCGCCCATCGCGTTTCGAAACAATTCGCGGTCTTCCGCTAGCTGGATGGTCTCTAATTTTGCACCGATCAGTTCAACGCCGAATTCTTCCAGCACCCCGTTTTGGGATAGTTCAACCGCAAGGTTCAAGCTGGTTTGCCCGCCTAAGGTAGGAAGTAGCGCGTCCGGACGTTCTTGCTCAATTATTTTTCCCACGGCCTCGGCATTTAAGGGTTCAATAAAAGTCTTATCTGAAAACTCGGGGTCTGTCATGATGGTCGCCGGGTTGCTGTTAATTAAATCGACAATGAACCCTTCTTCCCTGAGGGCCTTGCAAGCCTGCGACCCTGAGTAGTCAAATTCACAAGCCTGACCGATAACAATCGGACCGGATCCGATAATCAATATGCGTTTGATGTCTTTACGTTTTGGCATTAAATTTTTTCATATCCCTGATGAAATGTTCGAATAGATAATCGCTGTCATGGGGGCCGGGTGCCGACTCGGGGTGGTATTGCACCGAAAACGCCGGTATATGTTTATGCTTAAACCCTTCCAGGGTCTGATCATTTAGATTGATATGGGTGACTGCCACATCATCTTTGGGAAGGGAATCAAGGTCAAGCATGAACCCATGATTTTGCGAGGTAATTTCTATCTGGCCGGTTTCCATATTTTTAACCGGATGGTTGGCGCCGTGATGGCCGAATTTTAGTTTGGTAGTCGTACCCCCCAGGGCCAATCCCAAAATCTGGTGGCCCAGACAGATACCAAATATCGGTTTTTTCCCTAATAATCGGCGCACTGAGGAAATCGCATATGCCACCGGTTCCGGATCACCGGGTCCGTTGGACAAAAAGATACCATCAGGTTCCCAATCCAAAATATCCTCGGGGGGTGTTTTTGCCGGAAAGACCCTTCCCCGACATCCGTGACGATCCAACTGTCTTAAAATCGAGTATTTGATTCCAAAATCGTAGACAGCGACTCGATACGAATGGTCCCTTGTTTCCGATGCGATATCGTCCGGGGGCCAATCGTAAGGTGATTTCGTCGATACCTCTGCAGCCAGATCACGGCCCACAAGCTTTTCACCCGCAGATAGATTTTTAACCCAGGTCTCTATAGGATCATTCGATGTGGTGATCACACCCATCTGAGCCCCCTGATCACGCAAGTGACGGGTAAGCGCCCGGGTATCGATGTCACTAATCGCGACAATATGGTGATGCTTTAAATAGGCGTTAAGGGAGCGATTGGCCTGCCAGTGGCTGACCATCGGGCTGTATTCACGAATGATAAATCCGGCGGCCCGGATCAGACGTGATTCAAAGTCAGCGGCATTGACACCATAATTACCGATCTGGGGATAGGTCATGGTAATCAATTGAAAGTGGTATGAGGGGTCGGTCAGGATTTCCTGGTAGCCGGTCATGGCGGTATTGAAAACCACTTCACCGGTCGTGGTGCCCTGTTCGCCGAGTGATCGGCCCTTAAAGAAGGTCCCATCTGCAAGTATCAATCTGGCACTTTTGTTCATAATCAGGTTTAAAACTCCGTTGCTATTTTTTTTACCGACTTATAGTTCGGCACTGGATTTTCTTTATCCGGTTTTTATATCAGTTACGGGATAGATGATCAACTCGGTGTGATTCCCCGGAGCCGTTCATTGCGACGCCTAAGCATCTCGATGAAAGCCAATAGGCAGATGGAAATTAAAATAAGGATCGTTGCAACCGCCAAAATCGTCGGACTAATCTGCTCGCGAATCCCGGAAAACATCTGCCAGGGGATGGTGCGCTGTTTGTAACTACCCACAAATAAAATCACGACCACTTCATCAAAGGATGTAACGAAAGCGAACAAGGCACCGGATATAACACCCGGAGTAATCAGCGGCACCGTAATCTGAAAAAATGTCCGTGTCGGTGAGCCGCCCAGACTGGCGGAGGCCCGGGTAAGGCTTCGATCAAACCCAACGAGTGTCGCGGTGACGGTAATGACCACAAAGGGTGTGGCCAGTGCAGCATGTGCAAGGATAACCCCGATATACGTACCCTGTAAATTGATCCGGGAGTAGAAAAAAAACATCCCGGCCGCAGAGATAATAAGCGGGACAATCATCGGCGAGATTAAAATCCCCATGATCGTAGTACGGAAGGGAAAATGGGACTTACTCAGTCCCAGAGCTGCCAGGGTCCCTAAAAAGGTTGAGATAATCGTTGCAAAAAATGCAATTATAAAACTATTTTTAACCGCACCCTGCCAATTCGGGTTGGTAAAAAAGTCCTGATACCAGCGAAGCGAATAGCCGGCCGGGTCCAGTTTGAGCATTTCCGGGGTAAAAGAAAAGTAGGGAATGGCATTAAATGACAGTGGGATAATAATCAGAATCGGAATAATCAAAAAGAGAAAGATCAGCCCACAGATGGTCAGATAGGAATAGTGCCAGATCCGTTCGCCAAGCGTTGCATAGGGAGGGAGTGCGGCCATCTTTTAACCCAGTTTCATATTATCAATACCAACGACTTTATCATACAAAATATAAAGTGCCAGTATGAGCAGTAAAAGTAAGGTGCCCAGTGCCGCCCCCAATCCCCAGTTAAGGGATCCTTGAACATGATAGGCGATCATATTGCTGATAAATGTCCCCTTGGTCCCACCGACCAGCTCAGGGGTAATGTAATAACCGATAGATAGAATAAAAACCAGGATGGCGCCGGCGCCTATGCCGGGAACGGAGTTCGGCATATAGATACGAATAAAAGCATTAAGCCGCGTCCCTCCCAGTGATCGGGCGGCACGCATATAACTTGGCGAAATGGTCTTCATCACACTGTAGAGCGGTAGTATCATAAACGGCAAAAGGATATGAGTCATCGCAACGACAGTACCGATCTGGTTATGAATCATGACGATGCGGTGGTCGTTGGAGATTAGTCCGATGGCCACCAGCAGGTCGTTGATGATTCCTTCTTTTTGTAACAGGGCAATCCAGGCGCTGGTTCTAACCAGCAGGGAGGTCCAAAAAGGTAGTAGCACCAGAATGATCAACAGGTTGCTGATTTTGGTCGGCAGTGTGGATAATAGATACGCAATAGGGTAGCCGAGAAGAATCGTTAAACTGGTGATCAACAGGCTGAGAAATAGTGTCCGGCCGAACAATTTGATGTAGATCCGTTTATAATCAGGTTTACGCCCAATCGTTCCGTCATCGTTTCGCTGACGATCAACGGCGGACAGAAAGTGTGACTGGGTGAAACTACCACTTTCGCGTTTGATCAGTCGCCAGGTATTCAGATCTCCCCAATGCCGGTCAATTTCGAGCATGACCGCCTGGTATGATTCCGGTTCCTTGAGGCGGCTGATTTTACGTGCGGTTTTTCGAAACAGGCTTGACATGCCGGCCCGTTCAAAATTCAGCCGCCGGCCCAAACGAAGGATCGTTTTGGCGGCTGCACCTATTTTAATATCTTCCACCATTGCTCGAAAAACGTTTTCTTTCGGCAGTTCTTTTCCCGTTTCATCCCATTTAGCAAGCAGCGGCACGGTCCTTGGAATTAATTCGGAAACAATTTTGTTGTCCACGGCCCGAAAGAGCATGTCGGTGATGGGTATCAGAAATGTCAGCAGTATAAATAAAAAAAGCGGGGCTACCAGTAGTAGCGAATTAATCTTCTTCCTTCGCAGGACGCGGTTCAAACTGATCTTTAACGGCACGCCGTCTGCGGTAGTAAGTACTTCCTGATGGAATTCTGACTTCGTCATTAATCGATCTATTTTGAATTGTTTAAAAAGCGGGGCCGGGTTTTACGTCGGCCCCGGTGAATGGTTGTGTGCCGGGCACGGCACGTATTCTTAAGGGTGAGCCGAGCACTGTGGGTGTACGGTGCTTGACAAGTCCCTGATCCAGCCTGATGGAGGCGAA
>Ga0056107_100212_pt1 | contig 11396 bp, 12 predicted proteins | sample WorMetcrassitun2_FD_77006 | JGI IMG/M metagenome (GOLD analysis project Ga0056107, IMG submission 77006) | Marine gutless worms symbiont microbial communities from Max Planck institute for Marine Microbiology, Germany - Olavius crassitunicatus.2 ...
AATTTACGTAATCATCACCTATATCCTGGTGTTTCTATCCTATCAATCCACATCCAAAAAATGGCCGAAGTTAAACCCGATTCTTCGGGGGATCGATTACCTGTTGATCTTCCTTTCCATTTTTACCATCGGATACTGGATGTTTAATTTTGAAGCGATCAACTACCGCACCGGTATCGAAACACCCTTTGATAAGACCATTGCCGTCATTGGGGTTCTCATCGGTATTGAACTGGCCCGGCGGGTGGTGGGTAATATTTTTGTGGTTATCGGTGTGTTGATGCTGACGTACGGTGTATACGGGGCCTATTTCCCGGACATCATTTCCCATGCCGGTGATTCCTTCCACGAATTGTGCACCAGTATCTTTTATAAAAGCGACGGCGTGTTCGGCATCATGGCCAATGTCCTGGCCACTTACGTGATCCTGTTTGTTCTTTTCGGGGCGTTTTTGGAAAAATGCGGCGCCCAGAGATTTTTCATTGACTGGCCCCTGGCGGCCGTGGGCCATAAAATCGGCGGGCCCGGCAAAGTGTCTGTCATCGCCAGCGGCCTTTTTGGCTCCATATCGGGCAGCGCCATTGCCAATACCGTGTCCACCGGGGCATTTACCATTCCCATGATGAAAAAGGCCGGTTTTCGACCTCATATTGCCGGTGGTATTGAACCGGCGGCTTCCATTGGCGGGATGTTCATGCCGCCCATCATGGGCGCAGGTGGATTCATTATGGCCGAATTGACCGGTGTACCGTACCCCACCATTATGCTGGTGGCCATATTCCCGGCCTTTATGTACTTTTTCAGTGTTTTCGTGATGGTCCATTATGAGGCCAAGAAACACAATATCGTGGGCGAAAAATCCGAACACAGCGCCATGGAGATCTTGAAAAAGCAATGGGTCTATATTTTGCCCCTGGTAGTCATAACGATTTTTATGCTCAGCGGCTATTCGCCCGGATTTTCGGCTATTTTAGGACTGGCCACCTGTATCGCCGTCAGTTTTAAGTTAAATGAAACCCGAATCGATATGGCGCTAACCATCATCATGGTCGTCGTGGTTCTGGGAACATTTGTTAACCAATTTTCAGGTAATACCGTGATTTCCACAAATTGGTCGGTGATCATGGGTATTGTCGCGTATGTCGTTGTGGTTATTTTCCGGAAAGACCGGAAAGCACGTGTTGGATTTGAATTGAAACGATTTGTGGAATCGGCCCGATCCGGGACGGAAAGCAGCCTGAAAATCGGTGCCACCGTGGGGGTTATCGGCATTATTATCGGCGTACTTACCTTTAGCGGGTTGGTCCTGACCTTTGCGGATATTGTGATCGAATTGGCGGGGGGCTCGCTGGTGATGACCATATTTTTGATCGCACTGGCTTCCCTGGTTCTCGGCATGGGGGTTCCGGTGACCGCCGCTTATCTCATCACTGCCGTGGTGGCTGTCCCTGCTCTAACCCATCTGGGGGTAAATGAAATCGCCGCCCACATGATTGTTTACTGGTTATCCCAGGATTCCAATATCACGCCACCAGTCTGCATTGCCGCCTTTGCCGGTGCGACTATTGCCAAGGCCAATATGTGGCGGACCGCGTTTGCATCTTTTAAATTCGCCAAGTTTTTATATCTGGGGCCGTTTTTGTTCGGCTACGTACCCGGTTTTTCCCTGAACGGAAGCACGTTTGATATTGTCAAGGCTTTTGTACTGATCATACTCGGGACGTATGCCTATTCGTGGTTCTTAAGCGGCATCTGGGTAAAGAATGTCACCGGTTTTTTTAAAAAAGAATCCGCCTGAAAAAAAAGAGGTAACCCCAATTGAGCATTCCAACGGTTGAAATCAGTAATATACTTTATGCGACGGATCTGTCTGAAAACGCCCACCATGCCTTGGCCTATGCGGTCAGCATGGCCGAACAATACCGGGCCAGGCTTTCTTTAATCCATGTGCTCGAAGAAGTTCTCGACCTGGATGAAAAAGTAGTCGGGTACATTTCGGGAGAACGCTGGGAAGAAATTAAAAAAGGCCACGAGGCCGAAGCCCGAATCACCTTAGCCGGAAAGCTGAAAGGTCGCAATACCTTCAAAGCAGTATTGGGTCAAATCAACGAAGATGTCCGCGCCGGGATCACCGAACCCCGTTTTGAAACCGGGGATATCCTTGTTGAGCGGGGGAACCCGGTGGTGGAAATCCTCGAGGCGGCCATGGCTACCCACGCGGATCTTATTGTCCTGGGTACCCATGGGCAGGGTACGTTCAAGGATGCCATGATGGGCAGCACCGCCCGGCGGGTGCTGCGGAGATCGAAAATACCGGTCTTGGTGATAAGGTTGCCGGAGCCTACGTAAGGATGCGCAAAAAATAAATAATTGACAGGCGGCCAATTCATACAGCGACCCTGAACTCCCACGGAGATCGTGAGTGCAGGAATTGCTCCTACATCGCCAACTGATCATCATTGGTCAGCATTGGCCAGGTAATGCCTTTTCCAGATCTATTGACAGCCCTCTCAGTTTCCTTTAATCTTTGCGCCGATTGTTTGAAATTACCGGTTTTTTCGAAGGTGACTTCAGAAATGTTGAAGTCATTTTTAATTACGGCAAATAAGAAAGGAGTATTGGAATGGCGGAAAAGGTTTTAGTCATATTATCAAGTGGTACAGATGACCCGAATCGGGCGACCCGTGCGTTGTTTTTTGCAATGGTTGCCAAAAAAGAAGGAAAAGACACCTCGGTATTTCTCCTGGACGAAGGGGTTTATGTCGCCAAAAAAGGTGTCGCGGATAATTTGCAGGCCGCCACCGGTGACCGGGCGGATGACCACTTGGCCTACATTCAGGATTACGAAGTGCCGATCTATGTGTGTACCCCTTGTGCGGTTTCAAGAGATATCAAGGAATCAGACCTGATTGAGGGCGCCAGATTAGCGACAGGTGGCGAAATGATCAAAATGGCCTGTGAAAGTACTGTGATCAGTCTGTAGCCGATGCCGAAAAATCGAGCATGCCGTCCGGGGTCAAAAATGCCGTTTATAGAACAAGCAACAGGTAACAACCATGAGTGATGCGAAATTTGAAAAAGTAGCCCGAAAAAATACGCTCATGTATGGGCCCCGACGGCTGTTGGTTTGCGGTTTTGAAGTAACAGCGCAACCGAAGTTTTTAACTGTGCTGAAAATGATTGATATGGGGGACATCCCTATTATTTGGGCCACCAAAGGCCAAGAGGACCAGCCCCTGGGTACGTTGTTTGGGCTTTCCGGCGGTCATGGTCTGGGTGAATCCTCGGATCTTCCCCGTGCAGTGATTGTGTCGGGGATTCTGGAAAATCAGTTACACCAATTGATGGATGCCTGCCGTCAAACCGGCATGAAGGGGGCACTGTGGGCAGCATTAACCCCTACCTCAACGACGTGGACCTTGTCTGCGTTTCTTAAAGAGCTGTCGGCTGAGCGCGCTTCGCTGGCGGATCAAAAAAAACGCAGGTAGTGCGACAACCCTTCTAATATCTGTTTAGTATACGCTTTTAGCGAGATGACAGCGTGTGGTTTCTTATTATTGTTTTCAATTCTGATATACATCGGTCGATGGGCTTATCATCTGTTTCATAGACAATGTCTGCGGCATCGAGATACTTTTTTTTAGATTTTGCCCAGATTACCCGGACATCTTCTTCCAGGGTGGTGCCGGCGTTCACCCGTGGCCGGTCGGCGATTTTTACCCGCCGAATGATCTCGTCAAGGTGAGCGGTGAGCAGGATGAACAACCCGGTGCCGCTTAAAATGTCCATGTTCCAGTCATAGCGTACCGTTCCGCCACCAAGACCGATGATCGCATTGTCCAGTGCGGCAAAGCGTTTGCAGATAGAATATTCAAGCTCCCTGAACGCCACCCAGCCTTTTTCCCGGATCAGGCGATGGAATGAATGCCCGAGAACCTTGTCCATCTCCTGGTCCAAATCATAAAAGGGCACCCCGGCTGATGCGGCAAGGGGCTTTCCGATCGTGGTTTTTCCCGATCCAATCATACCGCAGAAATAAATTTTCACGTTCTTTTCTTTTTGTGTGGGTTGTTTTGAATTCTAAAATCACTCAACCGTTGATAGATATCCCCATTTGTTTCAATATAATCGTTAAAGATGGCTGCCAGTTGGCGGTAGATCCGAGTGTGGCGATTGCGGGGAATGTAGCACTTTTCTTTAGTCAGCCATTTTCTGGAAATCTCTGCGGGAGCCGCGGTGGTATCTATCCCGGATTTACAAAAAAGTGCTGTGCCCAGGCAGGTGGCTTCGGAAACGGCCGGGATGATGACTTTTAATCCGGTGGCATCGCATCGAATTTGATTCCAGGTGTGGGATTTGGCACCACCGCCCACAACCGCCAAGGTGTGAGGATGTAATCCGTTATTTGCACATATTACCAACAACCTTTCAAGTCGGAGCGCACAACCTTCCATTATTGCCCGCAGTATATGTGGCGCTTTATGCGCAAATGTCAAACCGACAACGCCGCCTGTCAGATGTTCCTTCCAATAGGGTGACCGTTCTCCAGTCAATCCCGGGAAAAAAAGCAACCCGTCTGCTCCGGGCGGTAATTTGCCAATTTCTATTTCTAAATTTTCTGCGGAGGTTTTGAGCATCGTTTCGAAGTGGTTCAGGGTTCCCCCCGAGGCCCCCAGAGGGCCGCCGACCAGAAATGTGTTTGGCAGTCCACTGTTGAGATTCAACGTTTGGCTACCATCTTTAATCGCTGTATCGGACAGCTGCATCAATACATCCGTGGTACCGGAAACCAGGGCCGCGTTGCCTTTTTCCAGTACACCGGCACCATACATGGCCGTAGTGCCATCGGTACTTCCAGTAATAACAGGGGTGCCCGGCATCAGACCCGAATGGCCGCCACCTTTGATAACAGTACCGGCCATGGCAAATGGAGAAGCCGATGGCGGAAACAGGTGCTTTTTTATTTTCAATGTATCGAGAAGGTCAGGGTCAAGCCGAGATCGACGCACATCGTACAGCCCCGAATAATCCAGATGGGTGGTGTCGGTCTGAATACGGCCGGTTAGCCGGCGAAGGATGTCATCTTTAAGGCCGATAATTGAATTCAACCGGTTAAAAAGATCCGGTCTGTTTTTTTCCAACCATTTAATCTTTGGGGCCAGGAGAAAGGGGCTGATTTGTCGTCCGGTAATCGCGTAGAACGCGTCATCTGAAATCAGCTGCCGGATCTCTTTGCTTTCGCTGGCGGCCCGGTTGTCACTATAAATGATGGCCGGCATCAATGGGTCACCGGATTTATCGAGAAACACATATCCCAGCATGGCGCTGATACCTATCGCGTCAAATCGTATGCCGGTATGTTTTTCAGTTTCAGACAAAATTAGTTTTTGGACCTGCCGCCAGAGATGATCGGTGTTTATTTCGGCAAAGGTCGGCTCAGGGTGTTCGATCGTAACCGGCTGTCGGCTCTGGGATAAGATTTTACCCTGGCCGGATATGACTTCGGCACGGCAGGATGAAGTGCCGCAGTCTATCACCAGAAAGCGCATGGGGTTAATCGGTCCCGGTGGCTTTAGCTGCCTCAACGATGGCTTTTAGTGATCCGGGATAGGCCCATCCGTCGATGCTGCAACCACCGGCCAAAAAGAATCGATGATCGCCGCCTAATTTTCGACCTTGCTTCACATGCTCTTTTAAAAAGCCAGGGCTGACACGTGAAACGATGGTTTGGTCGATACCGCCCATGACGCAGGCGCTTGTTTTTTTCTTGACAGAAGATAGGGAAGGGCCGTTGGGGCCGCGATCCCACCAGGAAAATATGTCAACCGGAAAGTCGATGCAATCGTCGAAAAATAAATTTTTGCCGTGGACATGGACGGTGTTCATTTTTCCTAATCCGGCAATGGCTTTAAAGACCTTCATTGTCGGCGGTTTCACGAATTTTAAAAAGTTATCCCGGTCAATGATTTCGTCGGCTGCCGCAATCGACAGGAAAATACCGGCACTGCCAATCTCGATAGAACGCTTGCAGTAGGCGATCAGGTTATCGGCCACAATGTTCAACGCCCTGAGTAATTCATCCGGATAGTTGGCCATCAGATCTTTGATGGTCTCTCCGGCCATATTTCGCTTAATGCTTTGCCAGGGATCAAATACGGTATCGATAAAATAGGCTTTTCTGTCCAAATCCCGAGCAATCACTTCCAGGGCTTTAAATTGCTCTTGCCAGTCGGTTTTATCAATGTCAAAGTGCTGGATGTGTTTGAGATCATCACCACTCTTCATGGTCTCAATTCCTTCAACGACCGGGTAGAAGTAGTCGTTCATCACCTTTAAAAAGCCCAGATCATAGTGATGAAAATACTCCAGGGATAGTTGGGCAAATTGCTCGCCGGAACCATGCTGGGTACCGAAATGATACCACATGGAAAGGGGGGGGGTAGTCCACCTCTTTGCCGTTTAATACGTTATCGATTCTTTCGATTTTATTCATTTGTTTCTCCTTTTTATTTTACGATCTCTCTTACGCAACCCCTAAATAAGCTTTTTGCATCAACGGATTGTTTAAAAGGTTTTGGGCCGTATCCTTGAGTACGATTTCTCCGGTTTGAAGAACGTATCCCCTACTGGCAATGGATAGGGCCATATTGGCATTTTGTTCCACCAGCAGGATGGCAACGCCCTCTTTTTGATTGATCTGTTCGATAATCTCGAAGACTTTTTCAACAAACAAGGGTGACAGTCCCATGGAGGGTTCATCCATGATCAATAATTTTGGCCGGGCCATCAGAGCCCGGGCTATGGCCACCATCTGTTGCTCCCCGCCGCTAAGGGTGGATGCCATCTGGCTGCGGCGTTCTTTGACGATTGGGAATAGCGTGTACATCCGCTCGATATCTTCACGGATTCCTTTCCTGTCCTTCCGATTATAAGCGCCCATGAAGAGATTTTCGAGAACACTCAGATAGGGAAATAACCGTCGGGCCTCAAGCACCGGCGATATTCCGGCTTTTACGACTACGGATGGGGAACGGTGATCGATCCGGTTGCCTTCGAAAGTGATCCGGCCATTTTTGGGTTTTACCAACCCCAGGATCGCCTTCATGGTGGTTGACTTTCCACAGGCATTTCCACCCAGAAGGGAGACGATTTCTCCTTTACCCACGGTCAGAGATACATCTTTCAGCGCCTGGATGGGTCCATAAAAGGTATCGATGTGGCTAATCTCCAGCACGGCGTCCCCCCATGTAAGCACTGATAACTTCCTGATTTTGAGCGATCTCTTCCGGAACGCCTTCGGCGATTTTTTCACCATGGTCCAGCACCACGATACGATCAGACACGGTCATGACGACTTTCATTTTGTGCTCGATTACCAGGATGGCGTGACCCCGATCCCGGATGAGCCGAATTAAATCCACAATACCCTTGGTTTCATGGGGGTTCATTCCGGCTGTGGGTTCATCCAGCAGCAAAAGCTTCGGTTTAGATACCAGGGCCCTTGCAATTTCCAGGCGGCGACGGTTGGCATAAGACAACATGCGGGCCTGCTGGTCTAATCGGGGAAGCAGGCGTTCACCAAATAAAGAGAGTATGGCGACACTGCTCTCATGATTTTTTTGTTCTTCTTTTGATACCCAGGGGGGGCGGAAAAGGGCACTGAAAATTCCGGTTTTTCCCCGGTGATCGTTGCCCACCATCACATTATCCAGCACGGTCATCTGATTGAACAGCCGGATATGTTGAAAGGTGCGGGAAATCCCCCGGATGGCCACCTCGTGGGGAAGGAGTGTGTCCAACGATTGGTCCTCGAAGGTAATATGGCCGGATGTCGGCGGCATGGTTCGGGTAATACAGTTAAATAAAGTTGTTTTGCCCGCACCATTAGGGCCGATAAGGCTGACGATCTCACCGGTATTCACCTGCATCGAGACACGGCTGAGTGCTTCCAGACCCCCAAAATCCTTGGTAACATTTTCAATTTCTAAAAGTGGCATATTGTTCTTTTTGCGTTGATTTTTCTATCTATTCCCCTGGAAGAAATTTGTCACCCCGTGTGTATTCTTTTTCTTTTTTATCATCAAACCATGACAGCCTCAGGCTGTAATCTTTCCCCCCCAGAAGGCCTTGGCGCCGGACCAGCATCATGATAACGAGAACACTGCCATATACAATCATCCGGTACTCTTGTAAAAACCTGAATATTTCCGGGATCAGAATGAGGATGGCCGCGCCCACCACCGGCCCGATCAGGTTTCCCTGACCCCCTAGGGCCAGCATGGCCAGGAAAATAAAGGATTCATAAATATAAAAACTATCCGGGCTGATGTATTTGACAAAATGAGCGTAATAACTACCGGCGATCCCGGCATAAAACGCTGCCAGAACAAAGGCCTGGGTTTTGTAACGGGCAGCGTTGATGCCCATGGCCTCAGCCGCCAGCTGATCTTCCCGGATCGCTACTAGGGCTCTTCCAAATCGACAGGAAACCAAACGCTGCATGCTAAACAAGGTGATGGCCACCAGGGCCAACATCAGGTAGTAGTACTGAGTTTTGGTCGAAAATTCCCAGATGTAAAACGATGGGGGCGGGATGTCCATAATTCCCAACGGACCGTTGGTAAAACTCATCCAGCTCTGGAGGGTTAAAAACAGGATCATGTTAAATCCCAGCGTGGCCATCGTTAAATAAATTCCGGATAATTTTAAGGTCGGTCTGGCAATCAGATAGCCAAACCCTCCGGAGATGAGGCCCGCGCCAAGCATGGCAACCGGAAACGGCAATCCGAGGTCCATCATGATTTTCGCCGAGGCGTAGGCGCCGATACCGTAAAAAGCCGCATGCCCGATGGATAACAGGCCCACGTATCCATTAAGCAAGTTCAGACTCAAGGTCAAAATGATATATAGCCCGATGAAAATAACCACCTGGATATGGTACTGGTTTTTCAATATCGCCGGCAGAAGCAAGGCCGCAATCAGCAAGGCGATATAAGGTGAATTGGCCAGTATGGCGCGAATCTGCTTTGGCATCAATATTCCCTAATCTCCCCGGGCCTGTATTAATTCCTTGCCGCCAAACAACCCGCCGGGGCGAATCAACAAGATAATGATCATGAATATAAAAGACATCATATGGCGCAGGCTGGATGCGCCAAATTCAACGGCATAGGTTTCAACAACACCGATGAGCAGGCCCGCCACCACCGCGCCGGGCAGGCTGGTCATACCGCCGACAACACTTGCACAAAACGCTTTGAGACCGTAAAGCTGGCCCATGGTGGGATAAAAAAGATTATAATAGACACCGATGAGTACACCGGCAACACCGCCCAACATAGAGCCGATGGCAAACGCAGTGGAAAACACCACATTGACATTTACCCCCATGGCGTAGGCTGCTTCGTAGTCCTGGGCGGTGGCTCTGATGACCATCCCCAGTTTTGTCTTACTGATCAGCAGGTATAAAAACGCCATGAGAAACACGGTAACCGCCATCACCGTCATTTGGAGATAGGTGACATATACCCCCCGACTTTGATTTCACCGGCGGCGAGTTTATCCAGAAGGGGATAGGGAATCGACTGGGTTTCCGGGCCCAAAATTAACTGGGCCAGGTTAATTAGCAAGATAGAAATTCCGATGGTCACCAGCAAAGACGTCACATGGGGGGCATCCCGAAGGAAATGAAAGGCAAGAATCTCCACCACGACCCCCAAGATGGCCGTGATGACCAGGGCAACAAAAATCGCGAGGATAAAATTGGGTGCGAGCAGACGGATGACCTCAAAGCCGACGTAAGCACCGACCATATAGATTTCCCCGCGGGCAAACGTTACCATCCGAAGGGTGCCGAAGATCAGGGTAAACCCCAGTGCCAGCAAGGCGTAAACACTTCCCTGGGTCAGGCCGTTAATGAGCTGCTCAAACATGTTGCGTGTTTCCCGCTGATGTGTTGAAGGGTAGATGGAAAAAAGAAATCGGTTTCCCCTTAGACGATTGAATGTGCGGGGAAACCGACGACTGCTAAACCCTATACGCTATTGATTAAAAACGACCCACTTGCCATCTTTGATGGTGATTTTAAGCAGCTCTTTTTCCGGATCATGGCCGTTGGCATAGGAGATACCGCCGGTGGCACCTTCGTACCCCTTCAGCCCTTCCAGGGCGGGGCGTACCTTGGATCTGTCATCCAGGCCGGCCACTTCAAGGGCTGCTACTATGAGACCTGCGGCGTCATATGCGAGGGCTGCAAACATATTGGGTTGTTTGTTGTAGGCAGCCATATAGGCTTTGTTAAATGCCAGGGCTGCGGGTCTGGGGTCGGTATTGAAATAATTTGCTGCCACTAAAATACCTTCTACTGCTTTTCCGCCCAGCTCAATGGTTTTTTCTGAAAACAGGGAGCCTGGGGCCATTATCGTGGTTTCAAAATGCATGCGTTTGGCCTGGTTCAAAATGGCTGCAGCATCGGCGTAAAAGGCCGGCAGATAGATAAGGTCTGGTTTGAGTCGTTTTAGTTTGGTCAAGATGGCAGCGAAATCTTTCTCACCCGGCACGAAGGCTTCCTGGGCTACCATCTCGGCACCGAGCTTTTCGGCCTCTTGCACGAAGAATTTATTGGCGTCGACACCCCAGTCATTATTGATGTAGATAGAGGCGATGCGTTTTTTGCCCAGATCTGTTACGGCCCACCGGGCATTAAACGGTCCTTCAATCCCCTGGGTCGTCACGACGCGAAACATGTTCTTTCCCTTGGTGGTGAAATCCATATGGGACGACGTCGGCGATAGCTGGGTCATGTTGGCCTTTTCGTATACCGGCGCGGCTGCCATGCAGCTGGAACTGCTGAAATCGCCGATTTCGGCAATAATATCCGGATCTGATACAAATTTTTCGGCGATGAGCACCGATTCTTTAGGATCGCCGCGACTGTCGAGAATCACTAACTCGAGTTGCTTACCGTGGACACCCCCGGCTTTATTGGCCGCATCAAAAACCATGGTGACAGACTGTTTGAAGTCGTTACCATATTCTGCCCCAATGTCAATCAGGATGTCTCTTGCTTATGTTGCATAGGTTGATGCGATTTCTTCGATGGCACCAAGGGCTTTTCCCACATGGGCGCTGGTATTAAACGGTCCAAAACCAATCCGGACGGTGCCGTGAATCTTGTCCGTGCCCAGTTGTTCGTGCACCAGGGGCGCACATTGCAAACCTGTCCTGCAGGCAGTGTCATAGTCGCCGTCAAGGATTGTGCCGGTATTGACTGCCTCAAAGTTCTTGATATTAAAGCTTAAAACGCCGATATGGTCTGTTAAGTCATCGGCACAATATGTGACGACATTGGGGATCTGGTTCAAGCCGTCTCGTAATTGCCGGGTTAGATTCATTTC
>Ga0056107_100214_pt1 | contig 11361 bp, 10 predicted proteins | sample WorMetcrassitun2_FD_77006 | JGI IMG/M metagenome (GOLD analysis project Ga0056107, IMG submission 77006) | Marine gutless worms symbiont microbial communities from Max Planck institute for Marine Microbiology, Germany - Olavius crassitunicatus.2 ...
CCTTCTTTTCTTAAGCCTGGTGTTATGAAGCGATTGTCTTCAATGACAATCTGTTGCAGATACTCCAGTTCTAAAACACTTATTTTGCGTTTCCCGGCCTCACCTATTGCTCTCCCCCATCGCTCTATCCGGTTGTGCGGAGGGGTTTCCCCTTCGATCGTGTAAGAGGCTTTTGAATCTTTGAGCAAAAGAAAAGCAGCGGCACGGCATAAAAGATTGGGGTGAGTCTGGCCGATATTTTTTATAGCTGTTTCTGACAGCTTCTTGCCAATAAATTTTTCAAGTTTTTCCGTTTTTCGAATCAATGGGCTGAAATTTCGCGTCCCCGGCAAGTTATTGCGAACCCGATGACGCCTGGATGGATACGATTTCCCTTCATATTGTAACTTGCTGTCAATGAGTGGAACAAAATTTCCCATCGTTGCATCTTCAATATCCAGTACCTCATCACGCAACCACTCCCATAAAAACCACAACCGCCGGCTATACCGACCTGTAGGCTCTGAAAGAATAATTTCCTGGATTTCTTCGGGTTCAATTTTTTGAAATAAAGCATTGAGAACAGCCAGATCAACACCCTCATATTTAAGTGCAAAGACCAAATGTCCATTAAGAGTGTCTCTCGGCATATGACGCGGTGTAAAAATATGCCATCGTTCATAATCATATTTTTTGTGTTTCGTGCCTATGGCACATAGATGATCAGGAACAGGAACTTTTAAACCATGTGCTGAAATTAATGCTGCATATCCAGCTAAACTGCTTCCTTCCTCTAATACTGGAAAACCGTGAAAAATAATTACGCGCCGTGAATTTTGATTATAATAAGCCATTTTTATGAATTCTCTCTTTGTCGAAAGTATAATGGCATGAAAAATGATTATTGTCTATGAATATTAATTATATAGATACGTTTTTATGAAAAATAGTTTAATTGAGGTGCTTTTTGAAAAAAAGAGGGAATAATTTGTTTTTTTGTCTGGGTCTGTCTCAGTCAATCTAACCCTGATGAGCGACAATTATAATCCTCGTCCGTGGAAAAAAGAAGTTGTCGTCTGATAATTGGATTTTTCTACAGACTCGTTATGCCTTAATACTAATCCCCATTGACAGATTTTATATTGTACAATATATTGTACATGTACGGTTAATAAAAATTGGAGAGTCTCAATGAGAGCAATAACATATACAAGTGCACGAAATAATCTTGCCGGTACCATGAAAAAGGTTTGTGACGATCATGCCCCTATTATTGTCACTCGTAAAAACAATGAAGCCGTAATTCTTATGTCTCTTGAGGATTATGAAGCCCTTACAGAAACAGCATACCTAATGCAAAGCCCGAAAAATGCCAAAAGGCTTATTGAATCTATCGAAGAATTAAATACTGGTAGAGGCCAAGAAAAAGAGATCATTGAATGAAACTTCTGTTTTCTGAAAATGCTTGGGAAGATTACCTTTTTTGGCAAAAAACAGACAAAAAGACTCTTAAACGAATCAATAAACTCATAAAAGACATTCAACGCAACAAATATGAAGGACTTGGCAAACCAGAATCTCTTAAACACAATCTATCTGGCTTTTGGTCCAGAAGAATAACCAATGAGCACCGAATCGTCTATAAAATCGAGAATAATTCTGTCTTAATTGCTCAACTCAGGTACCACTATTAACCAGGCATAACCTCTATATGGCCTTCGTTTGTCAAGGATAAGCGTCTCCTATTGTTCAAGAAGTCAAAGACGGCCTTAAAGAAATAGAACGAGGCGAGATCTCAACAGATGATGAAGTAGCTGCCAAATTTCTCAAGTGGGGTGTAGATGCGAGTTAAATGGACCCTCAAGGCGCTGGTTAATTTGGACACCGCTGTAGAATTTATTGCCGGCGACAAGCCCGCAGCAGCGGCTGATGTGGTTTTAAAAATTTCGCATTGATGCGGAATGGTAAAATTTTCAAGCCATTTAATAGGGCCCCGTTTCATATTTCGACAAAGGCCCCTCAGACCGCATCCCAGCTTCCAAGCCTTATAACATCCCAGCCTTTTCCGCCTCCAGCTCCTCCCAGCGTAAATAGGCTTTCTCAATATCATTCTCAACCCGCGCAAGATCCGAATTAATCCGGATAATCTCATCTTTTTCTTTTTTGTAGAACATCGGATCGGATACGATGGCAAACAGTGCTTTCTGCTCGGCTTCAAGCGTTTCGATCTTTTGGGGCAATTCCTGCATTTCCCGCTGTTGCATATATCCCAGTTTTCGTGGCGCACGCCCCTTGGGTTTGGGTTGAACTTTTTTTCGATCGCCTTTTTCAGGTACCTGCGTGGCCTTTAGTTCCGGCCGCTGACGCAGCCAATCATCATAGCCGCCGGTATATTCAGCCACCTGCCCGTTTCCTTCAAAAACGATCGTGCTGGTGACCACATTATTTAAGAAGGCCCGGTCATGGCTGACCAGTAAAAGGGTTCCCGTATACTCGAAAATCAACTCTTCTAAGAGCTCCAGGGTTTCGGCGTCAAGGTCATTGGTTGGCTCGTCCAGCACGAGGACATTGGCCGGTTTCGTGAACAATTTGGCCAGCATTAACCGGTTTTTTTCTCCCCCGGAAAGGACACGAACCGGCGTGCGGCATCTTTCGGGTGAGAAAAGAAAGTCCTGGAGATGGCTGATGACATGACGTTTTTGGCCGTTAAAGATAATGAAGTCGTTACCGGCCACGATGTTTTCCCGTACGGATTTTTGTTCATCGAGCTGTCCCCGGAGCTGGTCAAAATAAGCCACCTGGAGGTTGGTGCCGTGACGAACACTGCCTGTTTCCGGCCGTATTGTTTTTAAAAGGATGCTGAGAAGCGTCGTTTTTCCCACACCGTTGGGGCCGATGAACCCCACTTTATCTCCGCGCATGATAACAGTTGAAAAATCTTGTATCATCGGGACGCGGCCATAGGAAAAAGTCACCGCTTTGGCCTCGATAACCAGCTTGCCGGTACGGTCTGCTTCCTGGGCCTGCAACCTGACATTACCAATTTTACGGCGTCGGTCTTGATAAGCGGTACGCATCTTTTGCAAACGCCGGACGCGCCCTTCGTTTCGGGTGCGGCGGGCTTTGATCCCTTTTCTGATCCAGGCTTCCTCCTGGGATAGCTTTTTATCGAATAGACCATTTTGGGTTTCTTCAACCTCAAGGGCCGCCTGTCTTCGTTTCAGATAGGTATCGTAGTTACATCCATAGGAGACGATGCGTCCCCGATCCAGTTCAATGATCCGGTTGGCGATTTTCTTGAGAAAAACGCGGTCATGGGTGATAAACAAAAGGGTTTTGACATGGCGCAGGATAAACGACTCCATCCAAATTATGGTGTCGATATCAAGATGGTTCGTGGGTTCGTCCAAAAGGAGAAGGTCCGGCGCCAGGACCAGGGCGCGGGCAAACAATGTACGCCGTTTCAGCCCGGCCGAAAGATCGGCAAATCGTTTTTCCGGGTCCAGCCGGGTTCGGGAAAGGATATTTTCAACACGGCTGGTCAGCTCCCAGCCGTCGTTGACATTTAGTATCTGCTGCAGTTCGTCGTGCCTTTTCGTCCGTTGGGAGGCGAGCGGGGACGCGGTATCTCTACTCATCCGGCGGTGCTCGACCAGCGCCCGGCCGGTTTCACCAAGGCCTTCGGCAACCACGTCAAAGACCGTGCCCTTAAATTTCCCCGAAACCTCCTGTTCCAGCGCTGCCACGCGGATGCCTTGCCGGCGCCGGATATCACCGCTGTCCGGAAGTATGACTCCGCCTAGAAGTTTTAGCAGGGTGGATTTACCCACGCCATTACGGCCCACCAGACATACACGCTCCCCTTTTTCAATCTGGAACGCGATGTTTTCAAGTAGCGGGGGGTCGCCGAATCCCCAGCTGACGTCCCGCATCTCGATTATCGCCATAATGCCCGCCTCTTTAACCCGCTAAAAGGGTACTCAGTCGAAAGATTTGAATTGTCCATCCCATGGCATGAGGCAGTGGGGTGATAATTGCAGCGCCGCACTAGTTAATGTCCCGGGTTTTATGAAATGCCACGTCCGGCCATTTTTCCATACAGTAATTAAGCTGGAATTCACTGGTTGTCAGATAAGACAAACAGCCTTGGGAGTCCCTGGCCAGGTTGGCCATATTTTGTTTCTCAAATTCAGCCATTTTTTTACGGTCATCACACTCGATCCAGCGTGCCACCGAATAGTCCACCGGTTCATAAATCGCATCCACGCCATATTCGGCCTTGAGCCGGGCCATGGTGACCTCAAACTGGAGGACACCGACCGCTCCCAGGATATAATCGCTCCCCAAAATCGGCCTGAAAACCTGGACCGCGCCTTCTTCCGAAAGCTGGGTCAGGCCCTTTTGGAGGTGCTTGGCTTTCAGTGGATTTTTCAGACGAACACGCCTGAAATGTTCCGGGGCAAAATTGGGGATACCGGTGAATTTCAACAATTCTTTCTCGCTGAAGGTGTCACCGATCTTGATGGTTCCGTGGTTATGGATGCCGATAATATCTCCAGGAAAAGCCTCTGTGACATTATCCCGCCCCTGGGCCATAAAGATGATGGCATTGGCCAGGGTGATTTCTTTTCCAATTCGGTGGTGAACCACCTTCATTCTCCGTGTGAATTTACCAGAGCAGATCCTGACAAATGCAATCCGGTCACGGTGGGCGGGGTTCATGTTCGCCTGGATTTTAAATGCAAAGCCCGAAAAAGCCTTTTCGTACGGCGATACGTCTCTTGATGCGGTCGCGCGGCTGCCCGGTGGTGGCGCCATCTCTACAAATGCATCGAGCATCTCTTTCACACCGAAATTATTGATGGCACTGCCAAAAAATACCGGTGTCTGGTTTCCTTTCAAGAAATGCTTTATATCAAAAGGGTTCGCCGCACCCTCGATGAGCTCAATATCTTCCCGGAGCTCATCCGCCTGGCTGCCCAGTAATTCATCTAAGACCGGATCAGACAAATCATTTATCATGACGCCGTCCTGGCCGCGGGTATCACTACCGGGACTAAACAGGTGCAGCTGTTTGCGAAAGAGATCGTAAACCCCTTTAAAGCGCTTGCCCATGCCGATCGGCCAGGAAAGCGGCACACACTCGATCTGTAACTTATCTTCAATATCATCCAGGATATCCAGGGGGGGCAACCCCTCACGGTCGAGCTTGTTGATAAAGGTGATGATGGGGGTATTGCGCATCCGGCAAACCTCCATGAGTTTCTCGGTCTGTGCTTCAGCCCCTTTGGCACTGTCGATTACCATCAAGGTGCTGTCGACGGCGGTTAATACCCGGTAGGTGTCTTCGGAAAAATCCTGGTGACCCGGTGTATCGAGAAGATTAATCTCAAACCCCCGATAATTGAACTTCATCACCGACGTTGTGACTGAAATCCCTCTTTCTTTTTCAATCGACATCCAGTCACTGGTCGCATGGCGGATCGCATTTTTGGCTTTGACCGCCCCGGCTTGCTGGATGGCACCGCCGAAAAGGAGCAGCTTCTCCGTCAATGTGGTTTTTCCCGCATCCGGATGGCTGATGATTCCGAAGGTCCGTCTCCGGTTAATTTCTTTTATATTTGAATTTTCCATCTATTTACCTGGATCTATGGGCATACTCTTTTTAGGGCCGCTGAAAAGCAGCGTAACCAAATACCAACGCCCCTAAAAAAAAGTCCCCGGCCTTCATAGGCCACAGGGACTATCGTTCAATAGCGGCGCAAGCATTTATTGTAATTATAAGGTATTCGAAAGTTTTGTCAATTGTGGCCATATCGGAACAAACCATCAGGGTTGATTTCTTATTGCAATTATCCCTATAGGGCTTATTTTTATTTGATGTGAGCCCGGAAAGAAGGCGACGTACCGATTACCGATGCGCAACCCCTGCGCGATAAAAAATCAAGGAGGGAGACCCAGATGGAACAAAATTTCGAACCGACAGTGGCACTATCACTTACTGTAAAAGATACCGCAGGGGCCCTGGACTTTTATGCTAAAGCCCTTGGTGCTGAAGAGTTGTTCCGTATGCCGTCACCCGACGGCGGCGTGGCCCACGCAGAGTTTATGGTCGGAAACACCCGTATTTATATTTCCGACGAATCCCCCGAGTGGCATGCCTTTGCAATGGCCGAAGGGAGTACCGCTTCGTGTATTTTTTCGGTAACAACAGCGGATTGTAACGCGGCGTACAGCCAGGCGACAACCGCTGGTGCTGAATCTTTGAGTGAACCAAAAGATCAGTTTTGGGGAACACGATCGGCGATTATCAAAGACCCGTTCGGTTACCGGTGGTCTTTCAGTCAGCAGGTTGAGGATGTATCACCCGAAGAGCTGGAGAAAAGGATACAGTCATTTTTCTCCGCTGAAAAATAGCGTCATATTTTAAGGGACTAATCATTTCGTTGCCTGTGCTGACTAGCTTGAAATATACCGGATACCGCTGCGTTTTTTGCGCCTTGCCGGCCGATTGATTGGACCCTTTAAATCTGCCGATGTATTTTTCCCAAACCTAAGCTTGAACTACGGGACCAAAGGATTTTTCGAAAAGATCGCCGATTGCCTGACGGCCCTCATCAGTCAGAAACCGGGTGCCGGTTCCCACAAAGGTGTCGTCGCTGATCACCGGCATCTGGGCGACCCACTGGTTGTCCACCCAGCAAAACCAATCATTGCGTTCCTGATCGTATACGCCCAGCGGACGGTTAAATAGTTTTGCCAGCTCCACGGCCCATCCGGTGCCGCCCTTAACGGTATTATCTTCTTGAATCCATCCCACCGCAATCACATGATAGCCCTTGTTAACCATGTGGAAAATAGACTGGATGACTTTACGGATTTTATTCGCTTTTGAATAGCTTCGGCCCATGCGAGCAGAAACAATCTCCATACTGACATCCCCTTTATCGAGTTCTTCCGGCGTCAGCATCTGAATTCCCCGGGTTCGCTCAACACGGTGCCCCTCGAAGGAAAAGTTAACCTCCTTTATGCCCCAGCATTCAGCAAATTTACCAAATTCGGACTCGGCACCCTTGTGCCCCCCACTGTACAATGTCTTTTGAGAACGATCTGTCATGATATTTTTCTCCTATTTATTTTTCCCGCCGCGAAAAATTTGAGCTATTTTTGCGTGAGCTGTAAATACGGCAAATTTTCATAGCCGCTTAGTATCTGCTTCCCGGTCGTGTCACAACACGGGAACGGGTAAAGATAAGCGGTAATTTTGAAATTGCAACTGATGTGAAGACATTTGACGCGACCTGCCAATTCACGGCAGCGTGATTTTAAACGTCGGTGTCGTATTTTTGGCGGCGGTTTGCCAGGGCCAAAAGTTGACAGCCTGGGAAACCATGGCTATTCTTATTAAGTGTGGGGCCGCTGTACTGAAATCTAATCTGGCCCGACGCCATGCCTAGATTAACTTTTTATAACCTATCTTTTGAAAGGAGTCCAACATGACGGATGAAGCAGTGTGTTGTGGATTGAAAGTCGGGCAATCAGTCCCAAATTTTGAGATGAAAACATTTAATTCGGCTGAGGGAAAATTTGGAAACATTTCCCTTGATGCGCTTAAAAAGGCAGGCAAGTGGACCATCGTCTTTTTTTACCCGGCTGATTTTACCTTTGTTTGAGCGACCGAATTTGCTGCTCTGGCAGAGCAGTCCGACCGGTTTGAAAAAATGGGTGCACAATTAGTGACCGTGAGCACAGACACCGAATTTGTCCACCTGGCATGGCATCAAAACGAAAAATCTTTAGAAAACGTCACCTACCCCATGGCTGCCGATCCCACCGGCGACGTATCCCGCCTATTTGGCGTTTACGATTGCGCTACCGGCCTGGCCCTTAGGGGTACGTTTATAATCAATCCCGACGGTGTGGTTATGAATTCGGAAGTGAATTATTACAACATGGGCCGGAATATCGATGAATTGATGCGCAAATTCAAGGCCAATCTCCACCTGGCCCGCAAAGCGGATGAAGGCTGCCCGGCCAAATGGAAGGACGAAGGGGATAAAACGTTACAGCCGTCCGAGAAAATGGTGGGTAAAGTCTTCGAGGCGCTTCAGTAGGGTATTTCCCGTTCGATATCCGTACCGGTTTTTTCTATCGCCGCATCTAAAATAGGTGCGGCGATTTTTTCTCACCGGTTCATCTCTATAAATCGGCCAATCCCAGCTTTTTCATCTTGCGGTAAAGAAGCGTACGGTGAATCCCCAGCCGCCGGGCAGCCCGGCTCTTATTTTGACCGGCCGCTTCCAGCGCCTGGGTGAGAAACGTTTTTTCCGCCTCATGCAGATAGTTTATTAAAGTGGAATTTGTTGATATTATGGGCGGTTTTTTTTACTGATGTAAAACGGCAAATTAACCTGCTGGATCGTTTCTCCTTCCAATGAGACCAATATCTGTTCCACCACGTTCAACAATTCCCGGGCATTGCCCGGCCAATCATGAGATTTAAGGCAAGTAGCCGCTTCCGAATCGAACCGAAACTGATTACCGATTCCTCCGCCGGGGTGATCACGTAAGAAATGCTCAGCCAGGGGTATAATATCCGCACGTCGCTTCCTCAGCGGCGGAATATCAAGAGGAATCACGTTTAACCGGTAATACAGGTCTTTGCGGAAAAGTCCTTTTTCCATCAAATTGTGGATATCCTGGTTGGTGGCGGCGATCAGCCGGAAATCGGAACGGATGACTTCGTTCCCCCCACCCGTTCGAACTTTTCTTCTAATACGTGCAACAATTTCGGTTGCATTTGAAGGGGCAAGTCGCCGATCTCATCAAGAAAAATGGTTCCTAGGTGAGCCAACTCAAACTTTCCCGGCTTTCCCTTGGGATCCGCACCGGTAAAAGCCCCTTTTTCATAGCCAAAAAATTCGGACTCGAACAAATCTTTTGGGATGGCCGCGCAGTTAACCCTGATGAACGGAAATAATTTCCGAGCACTGGCATGGTGAATGGCCTGAGCGAACAGTTCCTTGCCAGTTCCCGACTCTCCGGTGACCAGAACCGAATATTTATTGGTCGCTGCATGGGTGGCCTCCTTTTTCACGGCTTTCATGGCACTGGTGGCGCCGATGATGTTGTCAAAAGTATAACGCGTACCCCGCAAGGAAGCCAGTTCAGTTTCGTATAGTTTCACCTTCGATTCGAGTACGGAAAGCTTGGCTGCGAGACGGCTGGCGGTACGGGCATCCTCGAACAGCACCAGGCCCAGCACGGCGATGATATGCCCGTCTTCCTTGATGGGGATGCGATGGACTAGAAAACCGATATCTTTAAACTCATGGGGATAGTTGACCTCGGCCACACCGGTTCGGGCGACGATGTGCAGGCGGGTGTTGGCTATGACTTCGGTGGCGTGCTTGCCGATATGGGTCTGGACGTCGATATCGAGAAACCGTGCATAGGTTTCGTTGATGTATATGATGAAACCATCAGCGTCGGCAACGATGACACCGATCTGCATGTGGTCCAGGAGGTTCTTAAAAAAAATCGGATTGATTAAGCAAGGCCTCCCGGTCCGTCCGAGAACTTATTTTGCTTTTCATGTAATATCCATGTATCAACTTTTCCATATGTAGCAAACTTAATACAATTTTATGCCTTATCGAACTGAAAAATTCAAGGGATATTTCGTTACCTGCCTGGAATGCTTATCTATCTCTGCCTCCTCGGATCCGTAGCCCACTTTGGTATACCTTTTGCTAATCAATATAGCTGACCAGTATAAGTCGACGATATGTAGATATCTTTTCCATCTACGGAATTTTTTCATGCACGCGACAAAGGCAATCAAGGAGAGCAACCATGCAACGTTTCGATAATCCGGATGTCATCTTGACGGATGTAATGGCCGGGCACGCCAAATGGCGTGCCGAAAAAACAGCCCTGGTTTGTGGCGATCGTCGAATGACCTGGCGGCAATTTAATAACCGCATCAATCGGGTTGCCAATGGACTCATGCGCTTGGGCCTGAACAAGGGTGACAAGGTCAGTATGTTGATGACCAACAGCATCGAGATGCTGGAAATCCTGTTCGGCACGATCAAGGCCGGTGGCGTTATCGTTCCCCTCTCATCCATGGTACCGGGAGATTCATTGGCCCGGATGATCAGTAACTCACGTTCACGTTTTCTTTTCGTGGCCGGGCATCTGCGCGAGGTGATTGACCCATACCGGTCCGACGTGACGAAAATTACACCGGAACGGGCTTTTGTGGTCGGCACGGCGGTCGATGGATGGCAGGCGTACGATAACTTTGTGGCAAGCAATGAGGATTCCGAGCCAAGAATAAAGATGGTTTACGAGGATCCATTTAACATTATGTACACCTCGGGTACCACCGGTGTTCCCAAAGGGATTTTACATACCCATCACAACCGCTTTCATTTTGCCGCCATGTTTGCCATCGATTTCAAAATCGACTCCGGGGCTCGAACCATCGTGCCCACCTCCCTCTACGCCAATGGGACTTGGCTCACTTTTTTACCCACCATGTTCGTGGGTGGGACCCTGATCATCATGCCCGAATACGATACTTCCGTTTTTCTAAAACAGGCCCAGGAAGAAAAATGCACGCATACCTTTATGGTTCCCACACAATTTAAGATGCTTCTCGATCATCCCGAATTTGATCGGTATATTTTAGACTCGATGAGAATCTGGTTGTCGGCGGGATCGCCCTTCCTCAAACAGGATAAGGATGAGGTGCTGGAAAAATTCCCCGGCGAACTGGTGGAATTGTGGGGGCTCACCGAAGGCGTGGCAACCACCCTGAAATCGGAAGACATGAAGGAAAAAACAGCTTCCATCGGTATTCCGCCGGTTGGCTGGGATGTCGGCATTATCGATGACGAAGGCAACCTGCTTCCCCAGGGAGAGACCGGGGAAATCATCGGCTTTTCTTCGTTTCTCATGCCCGAGTATTACAATCTGCCCGATAAGACTGAAGAAGCAATCTGGCGGGATGAGCATGGGAAGACATATCTTAAAACCGGCGACATGGGAAAACTCGATGAGGACGGCTTCCTCTATATTCTCGACCGTAAGAAAGATATGATTATCTCCGGAGGGGTCAACATTTTTGCCAGCGATATCGAAGAAATGCTGGCCAAACATCCCGATGTCCAGGATTGCACCGTCATCGGTATTCCCCATGAAAAATGGGGTGAAACCCCCCTGGCATTGGTCATCATGTACACAGGCGCCACGATTTTAGAAGATGGGCTAAAAGAGTGGTTAAATGGAAAAGTCGCCAAATACCAGCGTGTATCGAGAGCCGTTTTTGTTGAAGACGTCCCGCGAAACGCCCTGGGAAAGGTGCTCAAAAAAGAG
>Ga0056107_100215_pt1 | contig 11341 bp, 10 predicted proteins | sample WorMetcrassitun2_FD_77006 | JGI IMG/M metagenome (GOLD analysis project Ga0056107, IMG submission 77006) | Marine gutless worms symbiont microbial communities from Max Planck institute for Marine Microbiology, Germany - Olavius crassitunicatus.2 ...
AACCTGAGCATCTTCGGGCGCTGTGATGATTTCTTTTTTGGTTTTGAGGTATAAACAGGGAAATTTTTATGATCACAGTGACAGCGGCGATCATGTTTAAAGACGATCAGGTTTTGATCGGCCGGCGCAAACCCGGGCTTCGTCATGCCGGAAAGTGGGAATTTCCCGGCGGCAAGATGGAATCGTATGAAACGCCCCAGGCATGCCTCAAACGTGAGATGAGAGAAGAATTTAATATCCAGGTGAGGGTGGGTGATCCTTTTGCCGAAAATCATTTTTTCTACCAGCGGGGGCCGATCCATCTAATGGCGTTCCGGGTGGAGTGGATTGATGGGGAACTTCGGGCGACGGTACATGACCGGATCGCCTGGGTATCACCGGCGAATCTAACGTCTTACGACCTGTTGCCGGCGGATATACCCTTTGCTGAAAAGCTGGTGGCCCAGATTAAAAACCAGATCTTAAACCAGATCTTAAACCGGGCCCCCAAGACCCGGATTTTTTCAATCTCGAACCTTATGATCATCGATATTACTTACCGGCAACCTCCTGGCCACAGTGTTTACAGATTTTAGCGCGTTTCTTAATAATTTCGGCACAGAAGGGGCACTCTCGGGTAAAGTAGCGTTCGTGGATTTTTTTAACCGCACTATCTGCGGCCTTTTGGAGGATATCGTTGCCGAATTTAAGGTTCCGAATCGGCTCAAGGGCTTCAATTTCTCCGAAATCGCCGATCATTTCCACCGCTTTTACCCGTACCCGAACCGGCTCAGCCGGATCCAGCAGTATATGCAATACCGGCACCATGTCCCGGCGGTTATAGCATTCGGTCAAGACGCTGAAACCTTTCTTGATATTTTCCTTGAGCACTTCTTCCGCAGCCATGGCCTCTTCATCCACAATCTGCCCCGTCCCTCCCTGGGAGCTGAATACCGGCATCAATTCAAACTTTCCTGACTCCGGATAACAAATGCAACGATATGATGCGTTGTGGGCGTAATTTTCCCGTAGATTGTCCCACCCGCTTTGATACACTGAGCACTCATCATTATAGCAAACATATAAATATGCCGAGCCCCACCCCAGCCCATCGCCAAATGTAATCGATGGTGGTTCCCACAGGTTCATTTCCTGTTGACAATATTTACACTTGGACTTGGGTTTTGAGAGGATCTTTTCCAGCACCTGCTCTTTGGTTTCAAAGGCCATTGGCCATCTCCTGTTTGGGTAAGCTAAATCTAAAAATCGAATTATCAAGGTTGTTGCCTCCAGATGCAGATATGTTTAACGTCCGCTGTCAAATTTTTTTGTTACGAATTCAGATCTTTTCTTGAATACACATCGTCTGTCAAATTGCCCCTAATTCCTGCCTGCAGGTAATGGTACCCGGCGGCTGCGATCATGGCAGCGTTGTCTCCGCACAATTTGATCGGTGGGATATAAACCGTCAACCCCTCATCGGCGGCTTTGGTTTTTATTTGTTCCCGTAGTCGCTGGTTGGCCGCAACCCCACCTACTAACGCAATGTGGCGGCACTTTTTTAACTGGGCGGCCCTCACCAGTTTGTCGGTCAGGACATCCACCACCGCTTCCTGGAACTCGGCGGTAATATCGGGGATCTCTTCTTTAACCGTTTGAATGTGTTCCTGGACATGGCGGCGAACAGCCGATTTAAGCCCGCTGAAACTAAAATCAAACTTGTTTCGATCCAGATACGAACGGGGAAAAGAGACGCGTCCCGGTGTCCCTAAACGGGCTGTTTTTCCGATGATAGTTCCGCCGGGATACCCCAGCCCAAGGAGCTTGGCCACTTTGTCGAATGCTTCTCCTGCCGCGTCGTCGCGGGTTTGGCCCATGAGCTCGGCCTTAAGATGGGATGTCACGTAATAAATGCTTGTGTGTCCGCCGGAAGCGAGCAGTGCCACAAAGGGAAAGGGGGGCGGGCTATCCGTCAGGAAAAGAGAATTAATATGTCCTTTCAGATGATTGACGCCGACCCAGGGCTTTCCCAGGGCATAGGCGTAGGCTTTGGCAAAGGAAAATCCGACCAGCAGCGCTCCGACCAGTCCGGGCCCCCGGGTAACGGCCACCGCATCGATTTGCGCGGTATCTATATTGGCTGCGGATAGCGCCTGGTTGATCACCGGCACGATAGACTCGATATGCCGCCGTGAAGCCAGCTCGGGAACCACACCGCCGTACGGGCGGTGAACCTCTATCTGGGAAGCTACGATGGACGCGTGCGTCTGGATTCCGTCCGTCACTATCGCGGCTGCGGTTTCATCACAGGAAGATTCGATGCCGATAACGATCATGAGCCCTCGGCATCGACGGATTCAATCTGAATCCGAAAACGTTTCATGATAAGGTTATTTTTTTGGCAAAAGCGTTTGATCCGATTTTCATCAACCCCGTGGGTGTCGTCGAAAGAAATCAGCACTGTGGTAATCGGGTGCTTGGACAAAATTGTTTTTAGATCAGTGAATCTCCCCAAAATCGGGTAACCTTGTAGCTTTTTCCCTGTTTTGAGGGCGTCATCGTCAATAAATCCGATTGGTTTTAGTTTTAACGCCGGGTTGTTTAATATTTCCCTTAGCAAAATTTCCCCGCCGCGGCCTGCACCGTAGATAATGGTGGTTTCCCCGGCAAGGGTTTTGCGTTTCATTAAATCGCCGGACAGTCGGAAAAAACCCCGGGTGCCAAGCAGTGCCAGGGTCGTCAACAACCAGTCGATTAAAAAAATACCCTTGGAAAAATCCTCAAAACGGTAGAAGAAGGTGACCAGCGCCACGATTAAAACCGTCGCCAATGTGGAGGCTTTTAAATAAACCCCGACATCGTCACTGCTCATGTATCCCAAAATATTGCGATAGACACCGGTAAAATAAAAGGCGACCAGTTTGCAGATGATGACTGCCGGCAGCGATTTTAAAAAAATATCAAAATAAAAGCCAAAGACAATCCCATCGAACCGGAGCCGGTAGGAAAGATAATAGGCAAAGGCGATCAGCCCGAAATCAAGCAAGATGAATACCAGCTGGCGTTTATACGTCAGTTCAATCAGGATCGGGGTAAAGGTGCGATCCCGGAGAAGCGAAAATTCTTTTTCCGGATAGACCCTCAGCTGGGAGAGGTAAACACCCATTAAAATAACCGACAGGATCAGTGGAATAATCACCATAGGCGATGTCATTGAATCGCTTCGGCTGACAAATACGGCTGCCAGACCGGAAATGATGCCGATCCCGTACAGGGATAAGACGGCCCCTCGTTCGGTAAATCCCATTAACACCAGACGGTGAGATGTATGATCCCGCCCGCCGGTGGATGCACGACGCCCGCTAAGCAGCCGAACCAGGGTTACCATCGTTGTGTCTAAGATGGGCACGAGGATGACCAGCACGGGGATGGCATAAATCGACAGCGGATGAGCTGATGCCTGGTGGCGTGTAAAGAAAAGACCAAAAAGTGAGATAGAAAAACCGATAACCAGACTGCCGCAATCACCCATGAAGATCGATGCGGGATTAAAATTATAAATCAAAAATGCTGCCAGGACCGCAGCCATTATCATCGGGGCCACAGCTGCTAAAGGTGCGATCGGCCATAAAATAATCGCCAGTGTGGCAGCACAGATAAGACCAATGCCGGCACACAAACCATCCATATTGTCCAGCAGGTTAAAGGCATTTGTCACCCCGACAATCCAGATCATGGTGACCAGGGTGTCCAGTGTCAAAGAGGGGAACCAATGGAGTCGAAATCCGAAAAAAACGACCAGTGATGCCACCAGAATTTGTCCCATTAGTTTTGCGTGGGGCTTGATGTTTAAAAAATCATCCACTGCACCCAGTAGAAATAATAAGGTTGCCCCTACCAGCAGCGTGGCATTGTCCGAGACCGGCTGAGTCCCGGGTGTATGACTTTTTAAAAGGGTCCAGAACGCGGACAGGTCGGTGATATAGAAAAGGGGTAAAATGATACTGAGATAGATGGCAATGCCGCCAAACAATGTGGTGGGGCGTGTGTGCCAGCGTTCCGAAGCCGGCTGTGCGATCCAGCTTTGAGCTTGTGCCACATAGCGGATGGCGGGGGTTAAAACAAGGCAAAGCATAAAAGCAGTTGCGACTAAGAGATAGGGCATACGTTTATTGGCTTTTCGAATTTGTTCGGGGCGCCCGCCGGGTGCCGGTGGCCTGAGCACCTCAGGATCGGCAGACAGATGCGTTTTGCGAACCTTGGGCGAGCCACCTGATCAATCGGTGGTACCAGGGGCGTTTGGTAAGATTGCGACGCGATGAATTCTTCATCATGATTTCCAAATAACCCGATCGTCGCCGGTTTTTCTTTCCTTAACTTCGCCGATGACAAATACTTTCTCATCCATGGCGGTCAGCCGGTCGACGGCTTCTTGAACGGTCGCTTCGGGTACCACCAGCACCAGGCCGATCCCGCAATTAAAGGTGCGCATCATTTCCATCTCGGTAATATTTTCAGCAGCCTGAAGGAAGGTAAATATCGGGGGTTTCTCCCAGCTGCCGAGATCAATTTCAATATTACACGCCTTGGGGATAACGCGAATGATATTTTCAGCAATGCCGCCACCGGTGATATGGGCAAGCCCATGGACCGGTAAATCCCGCAGCAAGCTATGAATGACCTCCGAATAAATCCGGGTGGGTTTAATCAGCTCTTCACCAAGGGTGGTGCCCAGCTCCGGTACATGGCTGTCAACTTTAAGTCCTAGTTTATCAAAGCAGATCTTGCGGACCAGGGAATAGCCGTTGCTGTGAAGACCGGTTGCGGCAACACCAATGAGCTGGTAGCCGACGCCGATCTCAGATCCGCCTACTATTTTGTGATTGTCCACCATGCCGACGGCAAATCCAGCCAGATCGTATTCGTTACCGGCATACATGCCGGGCATTTCCGCTGTCTCGCCGCCGATGAGTGCACACTTGGCCATAAGGCATCCCTCGCCGATACCCTCAACAACTGCAGCGGCAACATCGACGTCCAGATTGCCCATGGAGATGTAATCTAAAAAAAACAGGGGCTTGGCGCCCTGGACGGCAATATCGTTGACGCACATGGCCACTAGGTCAATACCAACGGTATCGTGTTTTCCCATCATGAAGGCGATTTTTAATTTAGTGCCGACACCATCGGTGGCGCTTACCAGGACTGGTTTTTCCATGCCACTGACATTCAGGGAAAACATTCCGCCAAAGCCGCCAATGTCTCCCATTACCCCTGCACGGGTTGTCTTTTCGGCGATTTTTTTAACCGCATCGACGAATCGGTTTCCTTTGTCGATATCAACTCCAGAGTCGGCATAGGTCAATGAATTTGGCATCTTATATAGCTCCAATTGTAAACAGCAACTACCAGTTGTGACAATAGAAATGAAGACGAATCGATTGAAAAAAAGTAATCTGATTCCGGCAAAATGTCAAAACAAATTTTGACAATACCTGATAACTCATATATGGAAATTGTGCATTTTCTATTTTTTTTGGAGAAAGATATGACGACATTTGCCAGACTTGATCGGTTGCCGCCCTATGTATTTTCCAAGGTAAACGATCTAAAGATGAATGCCCGCCGGGCCGGAGAAGATATTATCGATCTGGGCATGGGTAATCCGGACCTTGCAACGCCAGAGCATATTGTTGAAAAACTGGTTGAATCCGCCCGAAAACCCCAAAATCACCGCTATTCAGCTTCCAGGGGCATTACCAAGCTGCGCCTGGCGATTTCCGATTGGTACCGGCGGCGCTTTAATGTGGATATTGACCCGGAAACCGAGGCCATTGCCACCATCGGTGTGAAAGAAGGCATGTCACATCTGATCCTGGTGGCGGTCCGGCCGGGTGACGTGGTCTTTACGCCCAACCCGACATATCCCATCCATCCGTACTCGGCTATTATTTCCGGGGGCGATGTCCGGGGAATCCCGGTGGGACCTGGAGAGGATTTTTTTGAAAACCTTATCAACGCCACGCGACAAACCTGGCCCCTGCCAAAGATTTTAATCCTTTCCTATCCGCATAATCCCACCACCGAGGTGGTGGACCTTACGTTTTTTGAAAAAATTGTGGATTATGCAAAGGAGCACAACGTCCTTATTATTCACGATTTTGCTTATGCGGATTTGGTATTCGACGATTATAAGGCCCCCAGTATTCTGCAAGTTAAAGGTGCCAAGGATGTGGCGGTGGAGTTCTTTTCCCTTTCCAAAAGCTACAGTATGGCCGGTTGGCGGGTCGGTTTTTGTGTAGGGAACCAGGAGACCATTTTTGCCCTGCAACGGATTAAGAGCTATCTCGACTACGGCATTTTTCAACCTGTCCAGATTGCTGCGATTATTGCCTTGAATGGGCCGACAGATTGTGTAAAAGAAATTCGGGATACATATCAAAGTCGTCGGGATACACTGGTGACCGGGTTAAATCGTGCGGGCTGGTCCATTGAATCCCCCAAAGGCACGATGTTTGTGTGGGCGAAGATTCCTGATCAATATCTCAAAATGGGCTCGGTTGAATTTTCCAAATTTTTAATCAACGAGGCCAAGGTGGCGGTCGCACCCGGATTGGGATTCGGTGAATACGGTGATCAATTTGTCCGTTTTGCCCTGATAGAAAACGAAATGCGGACCAATCAGGCCGTGCGTGGCATTCGAAAAGTACTGTGAGGAAAAAAATAGATGAAGCAAATTAATATCGGGTTGTTGGGTTGTGGTACGGTGGGAACCGGTGTGGCTAAACTGTTGATAGAAAATGGCGATCTCATTTCCGCCCGGGTGGGCACCAAATTGAATCTGAAATCGGTGGCCGACGTGGACATCACGACGGACCGGGGAATCGTCTTTCCCGATGGCGTGTGGACAACTGACGCCAATACGGTCGTTCAGGATCCGGAAATCGATATCGTGGTGGAAATGATTGGTGGCAAGGGAATCGCCAAGGATCTGACCTTAAAAGCCATTGCCCAGGGCAAGCATATTGTCACGGCCAACAAGGCCTTGCTGGCCAGCCATGGCAATGAAATCTTTCAGGCGGCCCGGGAAAATGAGGTGGACATCGGCTATGAAGCCAGCACCGGCGGTTGCATGCCGGTTATTAAAACCCTGCGGGAATCGCTGGTGGGCAATCGGATTCAAACCATCACCGGTATTTTAAACGGTACCTGCAATTATATCCTGACCCAGATCACCACGAAAGGTATGGTCTTTGAAGAAGCCCTGGCCCAAGCCCAGGAAAAAGGATATGCCGAGGCCGACCCCACCCTGGATGTAGACGGCCACGATACAGCCCATAAACTGGCCATCTTATCGGCCCTGGCCTATGGAATGCCGTTGAATTTAGACGATATTTATGTGGAAGGGATTTCCGGAATTACGCCGGGGGATATTCGCTTTGCCGAAGAGTTCGGCTACCGGATCAAACTTTTGGCGATCAGCAAAAACAACGGCACCTCGGTCGAAGCCCGAGTGCATCCCACCATGATTCCACTGGATAATCTTCTTTCCAGTGTTAAAGGCGCGGTCAATGCCCTGATGATCAATGCCGATGCCGTAGATGATATCATGCTCTATGGTTATGGTGCGGGCATGATGCCCACGGGAAGTGCCGTGGTGAGCGATTGCGTTGATCTGGCCCGTAATCTTAGCTGTGGCCGGGCCAGGCGGGTACCGTATCTATCTTATCAAGCAGAAAATGTCCGTGATATCCCCATCACCTCCATTGACGAGATAACCACCCGGTACTATTTTCGTTTTTCTGCGTTGGATCACCCGGGCGTGTTATCAAAAATTTCCGGTATACTCGGTGAATATGATATCAGCATCAAGACGGTTCATCAGCGGTGGCGCAAAACCAATGGATCCGTTCCATTGGTGATGCAAACCCACCTGGCCAATGAAGCTGACGTTCAAAAAGCGCTGAAAAAAATTGAGGGCTTGAATGTGGTCAGCACCAAACCGGTATTGATTCGAATCGAGGATGATCAAGCCCGGAAATAAAACCGCCCCGGGAATAAGGCCAAAGGTTAAAAAAAATTTAGGGAAAAGGCTAAATATGGATATCGTTTGTACCGATCTGGAAGGAATTTACACGCCAGAGATCTGGATCAATGTGGCGAAAAAAACAGGGATTGAAACACTTCGGCTGACCACGCGGGATGTTCCCGATTATGATGTCCTGATGCAGGGGCGTCTTTCTATTTTAAAAGAAAATGGATTGACCCTTTCGGATATTCAGGCGGTGATTGCCACCATGGCGCCACTGGCTGGCGCCAAAGATTTTTTAAACTGGCTCCGCTCAACGCTCCAGGTCGTCGTTGTTTCCGATACGTTCATTGAATTTGCCGGGCCGTTGATAGAAAAACTCGATTGGCCCACATTGTTTTGCCACAACCTGACAGTGGATAGTGCCGGTAACATTACCGGGTACAATCTGCGCCAACCCCAGGCCAAAAAGAAGACACTGTTGGCCCTGAAAAGTCTCAAATTCGAAACCATCGGTATCGGCGATTCGTACAATGACATTGAGATGATTCAGGCAGCCGATCACGGGATCCTGTTTTGTCCGCCCGAAAATGTGATCGAGGAGTTTCCGGAGCTGCCGGTCACCACCACCTACGAGGCACTAAGGGCAATCATTGAGCGTATAATGCGGGATGGAAAACCAAAATCGTGAGTGACATTTACAAACACCGATTCAACTGTCGGGTCATTTATGGGGATACCGATAATATGGGGATGGCCTATCACGCCAATTACTTTCGGTGGTTTGAGATGGGCCGCACTGAAATGTTTCGGGCGCTGGGACTTCCCTACCGGGAGATTGAGGCCCGGGGGGTGTTTCTTCCGGTCTCCGAATGTCTGTGTAAATTCATCTCGTCAGCCCGGTACGATGACCGCATTACCATCGAAACCAGTCTTGATTTGGCAATGCGGGCCGGTGTCCGGTTTAACTACATTCTTTACAACGACTGCGATGCAAAACTGGCTACCGGATATACCAAGCATGCCTGCGTCAATCCACAAGGACGGGTTGTTCGCCCGCCTGCTTTTTTGACCCAGTGTATCCATAAAACGGTTAAAGAGGGTTAATCGTCGGTATTGTGCTCTATCTGAAAAAACATGCCAAAGGGGTCACGTTCAAGGTTCGTGTTCAACCCAGGGGTAAAAAGAACACGGTCGTCGGGTTGTTAGACGACGCCTTAAAAATTAAGATAACCGCACCGCCGGTAGACGGGGCAGCCAACTTATTGTGTATAAAATTTTTATCCAATCTGCTCAAGGTTCCCAAATCGGCCCTTGAAATCATTAGCGGCCAAACCAGCCGGATAAAAATGATCCGCCTAACCATCTCGAAACAAAGGGATTTAGCGGCGGCGATCAATCGATTAAATTCTCTGGTCAATTTAGCCAAAGGAAAAGCTTGACATTTAAACACGATTGCCTATATTTATGCCCAATCAAACAAAACGTGGTGCGGGGTGGAGCAGTCTGGTAGCTCGTCGGGCTCATAACCCGAAGGTCATAGGTTCGAATCCTATCCCCGCTACCAAGAATAAAAACAGGGACTTACAAGCGATTGTGAGTCCCTTTTTTTTGTCTGGAGCTGACGCCCTCCCTGCTTTTTAATTTGAGAGTAAAATAATGAAACGCATACAACTGGCCAACCTTAACAAAGATCCATTTGATGTGGTTGTGATTGGTGCGGGAATTAATGGTTCGGGAGCGGTTCAGCAACTGGCTGCCCGTGGCTACCGCGTATTGATTATCGACAAAGACGATTTTGCTTCCGGCGCCACCCATCGTTCCAGCCGTATTTTGCATTGCGGGTTGCGCCACCTTGCGCCCGGAAAATCAGTCTGGGATTGTGACCAGGGCCAGGCCAAGCTGGAACCTGTCGCAAAGATCATGGCTGAGGTTCTGGGCTGGAATGACGCACAGACTCAGGAACCGTTATCCAGCTATATGCGCTATGTAGAAAAGACACTTCCATCTCACCACTAAAATATGAAAAATCCCATGGCTATACCAGATATTTATGGTATGGTTTTAAAAACTTGCGCAACTTATATTTTAAACTAATATATTTATAAACCCGTGTTATTTTTTTTCCGAGGAGGACTCGATGAATAACTTGGATGCCATTTTTTCGCCCAGTTCCGTGGCCGTTGTCGGTGCGTCTACCGTTCCGGGAAAGGTGGGGCATGATATTTTTGTTAACATTCTCAAAGGTGGTTTTACGGGAACACTTTATCCGGTAAACCCCAAGGCCAAGGCAATTGCCAGTGTCAGGGCTTACCCCACCTTGACGGACATACCGGACGAATTGGACTTGGCCATGATCATCCTGCCGCCCAAGCTGGCACTGAATGCCGTGAAAGAGAGCATTGAAAAGGGTGTCCGGGCCATTGTGATTGTATCTGCCGGATTTAAAGAGGTGGGCGGTGAAGGGGCAAAAATAGAAAAGCAGATGGCTGCTCTTTGTAAAAAAGCGGGGATTCGGTTGGTGGGACCCAACTGCCTGGGGGTGATCAACCCTCGGGGAGACATCAATTTAAATGCGAGTTTTTCCGCACGAATGCCCAAACCGGACAACGTATCATTTATGTCTCAAAGCGGCGCTTTGTGTACGGCTGTTCTCGATTTTGCCGCCGACCGGGAATTCGGCTTTTCAAAATTCATCTCCATCGGGAACAAGGCCGATGTGGACGAAGTTGATTTGCTGCGGTATTTCCATCAGGATCCGGATACCGAAGTCATTTTAATCTATTTGGAAGAGCTTCAACGGGGGCAGGAATTTATAAAAGTGGCCAAAGAAATCACCGGCGGTGATCGTCCCAAGCCGATCCTGGTGATCAAATCGGGCCGAACCAGTGCCGGGGCTAAAGCCGCCGCGTCTCATACCGGGTCTTTGGCCGGCTCCGAAGCGGTTTATGATGCTATTTTTCGCCAAACCGGCGTGATCCGGGTTGAATCAATCGATGAACTGTTTGATTTCGCCACGGCATTTGCCTATAAAAATGAAAGCGCGTTGGGAAAATTACGTCGTAAAGTCCCCCATGGCAACCGTGTTGCCATTGTGACCAATGCCGGCGGCCCCGGTATTGTTGCCACCGATATGACCGTTACCTCAGGATTGGTCCCGGCCCGGTTTTCCGAAGATACCATTGCATCTCTCAGAAGCCATCTACCGGCCACCGCCAATGTCAACAACCCCGTGGACGTAATTGGTGATGCCGCCCAGGACCGCTATGCCAACGCCCTGTCCGCCGTTATCAAAGACGAAGGGGTCGATGGCGCCTTGGTGATTTTAACACC
>Ga0056107_100216_pt1 | contig 11289 bp, 11 predicted proteins | sample WorMetcrassitun2_FD_77006 | JGI IMG/M metagenome (GOLD analysis project Ga0056107, IMG submission 77006) | Marine gutless worms symbiont microbial communities from Max Planck institute for Marine Microbiology, Germany - Olavius crassitunicatus.2 ...
CCAACGCCTCGGTCGTTGCCATCACATCCCATGTGCCGGATTGCGTGGCCGGATTTTTATTGCAAAAAGAACTCGACTATTTTGACCAGGCCATGACCCAGCCCGAACGGCCTTTGGCGGCAGTTGTGGGGGGGGCGAAGGTTTCCAGTAAACTGGCCGCCCTGGAAAACATGATGCGCCGTGTGGACACAATCATTATCGGCGGGGCCATGGCCAACACCTTTTTAACCGGATCTGGAATCGATATGGGGCGATCCCGGGTGGAACCGGATTTGTTTGAAACTGCTGCCGGTATCATGAAAACAGCTGCCGAGAAAAATATCCAATTTCTCTTGCCAGTCGATGTTGTAGTAGCGCCCGCACTTGAAATAAATGCGCAGGCAACGATATTGCCGGTGGGTGAGATGCCCAAGGATCAAATGGCACTGGATATCGGGCCTGATACGATTGCCCGCTTTACCAAGGCTGTTTCCGCTGCAAAGACGGTTGTCTGGAACGGCCCCATGGGGGCTTTTGAGTTTGAACCTTTTGCCGGGGGAACCAGCGCCATGATCCAGGCAATGGCCGAAAGTGATGCCCTGACCATCGTAGGTGGGGGCGATACAGGGGTTGCGGTTCATCACTCGGGGCGGGCAGACGATATCTCGTATATGTCAACCGGTGGTGGTGCCTTTTTAACACTTCTCGAAGGCCGACCTTTACCGGCCGTGGCCGCACTTGTTGAAACACAAAAAGTCATATGAAGAAATCGACCAAAAACATAACGAAAATCGGCCCCCATGGCAAATATCCATAAAAATCGTTCGTGGTGGATGGTGCTGTTTAGCGCGGGACTGTTGCTACTTGTTTTAATCGTAATTTTTCGCGCCCCCTTGTGGCGGGCAGCAGTCTATCTGGTCGAATTTGTATCCGATAAGGAAGCGATCCAGGCATTTATCAGCCGCTTTGGTGTCTTGGCCCCGTTTGTTTTTATCCTCATCCAATTTATCCAGGTTATCTTAGCCCCGATCCCCGGCGAAGCCACCGGGGTTATCGGTGGGTATCTGTTTGGCACGGTTAAAGGGTTTGCATTATCGAGCATTGCACTTTCGCTGGGCTCTCTGGTTAACTTTTGTATTGGCCGATTCCTGGGAAGACGGTATGTCAGGAAGTTAATCCCTGCGGATAAACTCAAACGATTCGATATGTTTATTAAACGCCAGGGGGTGTTGGTTCTATCCGTTTTGTTTGTCTTTCCTGGCTTTCCCAAGGACTATCTTTGCCTTTTCCTGGGCCTGACGGTGCTACCGCTCAAGGTCTTTTTCCTTATCTCCACATTTGGCCGCATGCCCGGTACCTTGATGCTGAGCTTGCAGGGGGCGTCGCTATCTGATGGTAACTATTTTACCTTCGCCATTTTAGTCGGGGTCTGCCTGATCGTGGCATTGATTATCTATCGCTATCGGGAACGAATATATACATCCGTTGAAAAAATGAACGGCCGGAATAGCCGTTGACCTCCATTCTTATAGATGTTATGGTAACTATTAAAAATAATTATGGATTAGGCAACTGAAGGCTTCACAAAAAAACTTCAATTTTCAATCACCAACGGATACGGGGAGCATGTGGAATGTCTTATTGGGGATACCGTGAACAGCTGAGCATGGTCAATAGGTTACGGCGGTCTTACTATGAACTGTTGCGGGATGAATTTGACCAGCATCTACTTCAGTACGCGTTGATTGACTCCTATGGAAATTTTCTAAAAAGAAAGAAGAAGTACCCATTTGTTGAAAAGCGTGAGTTAAAACCCCGTGCCCGGATCCCTGATGTGGAATACGAATATCATAATTCGTTTTTAGTCATTTTCCAGGAAGATACACTACCGGCAAATCATAAAAAATATATTCACTTCCTGGATATTAATAAAACAACAAAAGCCAATCTGCTTCAATCAAAGACGTTGCCCCTTACGGGAATGTTCGACCGGTACCAGAAAAACCTCGACTCGGCCCATTTTTTTAATTTTTTGAATATCTTACTTCCCGTCGATTATGCCTTGCTCATTCAGCGGATACCGGCGATGCAAACCGGAACCCGGTATAGCTTAACCCATTTTCATGTCAGGGTCGACTGGCCCATTGCCGAGGCGGCCGAGGCCATGGCCAGCCGGCTCCGGTATATTTCCAAAGAGCTATACGAACGGGGCGATGGATATGCCGAAGATATCCAGAAAAAGTTTTTTGAATATTATGGTCTCCCCGTGATGGCTGGTGGACGGCGTACGGCAGCGGTTGTCGCCGCTGAATATTTGCGTCATACACCTTGTTTATCCACTGTGTACGTTGGTAGTAGTGAGTCTCGCGCCTTGATGCGGATTTCCGAACGGGGGATTGTTAAAACCGTGTTGATTAAGATGTCCAAGGCAAAAATCGATCAGATTGCCACCGAAAATAGTCTTAACCGCGCAACGTTTAGTAAAAAATACGTGATTGCCAAAGAAGGGCGTTCCGGGGTCTGTATCTTTCAGACCGTTTATTCCTGCACAGAGCATGGCCTGCCACCCGTAGATGGTAAATTGAGAGATATTAAGCCGGACCTGAATTGGTTAACCATCAGTGGGCAATATCTGCTTCCCAAACCCGGAATATTGAAATACCCGCCATTGCCATTAAATTTTATCTATTCATGACGATCAGATTGTGTTACTCTCTATTTTATCGGCCGGTATATCGCCGATGAGTCTTTATGTTCCCAGGTAAAATCAATATTAATATCAATTCATCGATGATTGGGCTGGTGTGGGAGAGGGAAAGGAAATTGCGACGATGATTACTCTGCTCGATTACGGTGCTGGAAATGTTCGCAGCATTATCAATGCCATTGAACACCTGGGTGAACAGGTACAAATTGTCACACGCCCCGAGGATATTCTTTCCGCCGAGAAGCTGGTTTTCCCCGGAGTGGGCGCCTTTGGCAATATGATGCATATCCTCAACCAGAAAAAATATGTTCAGCCGCTTAAATCGTACCTCAGCGCCAATCGGCCATTTCTAGGCATTTGCGTGGGTTTTCAGGCCTTGATGGATCATAGTGAGGAGGCCCCGGGTGTTCAGGGACTGGGGCTGATCCCGGGGACCGTTAAACGGTTCAATGTTGCCCGGTCTGTTCCCCATATCGGGTGGAACAGCCTGAATGTCAAGCGATCTTCCAGAATTTTCAACGGCCTTTCCAGCCACGAAAAGTTTTATTTTGTTCATTCTTATTATGTAGTCCCCGAAGATGAAGCGGTCATCATGACGACGACGGATTATGGATGCGAATTTACCAGCAGCATCCGGAAAGGCCACCTGATCGCGACGCAATTTCATCCGGAAAAAAGTGGCCGACCCGGCCAGATACTGTTAGAGAATTTTCTGAATATCGACCGGGAAGACGTGATGCCGCCGGCAGTTTCAGATCAAACAACCCTTGCCAAGCGGATCATAGCGTGTCTGGATGTTCGCGCCAACGATCAAGGGGATCTAGTTGTGACCAAGGGCGACCAGTACGATGTTAGGGAAGACGGTCGGGTCCGTAATATGGGCCGGCCGGTTGAGTTGGCAGAGCGCTACTATCGGGAAGGGGCCGATGAAGTCACCTTTTTAAACATCACCGGATTTCGGGATTTTCCCTTAAAAGATATGCCGATGCTTGATGTCCTTCGCCAAACATCGCAAAACGTGTTTGTTCCCCTGACGATTGGCGGCGGCATCCGTGACTTTACCGATAAAAATGGCCAGTCATACTCAGCATTGGACGTAGCGACAGAATACTTCAGGGCCGGAGCCGACAAGATATCGATCGGCAGCGATGCGGTTTTAATTGCCCAAGCGTACCTGGCATCCGGAAAAGCCACCGGAAAAAGCGCTATTGAACAAATTTCAAGGGTATACGGAAGCCAGGCCGTGGTTATCTCCATTGATCCCAGGCGTATATATGTTTCGGCACCGGGGGATACCGATCAAGCGGTTATTAAAACAACGATTCCCGGCCCGAATGGTGAACGCTTCTGCTGGTATCAATGCACCATTAAAGGGGGAAGGGAAGGGCGAAATATCGATGCCGTGACGCTGGCCAGGGTTTGCGAAGCACTCGGTGCCGGTGAAATATTACTCAATTGTATCGATAGGGACGGCACCAACATCGGGTTTGATCTGGAACTGATTAACGTTGTCAAAGCCGCAGTTTCAATTCCGGTAATCGCTTCCAGCGGGGCCGGCTGCGCTGCGCATTTTTTGGATGTATTTACAAAAACCGACGCCGAGGCCGCCCTGGCCGCCGGTATTTTCCACCGCAAGGAAGTGCCCATTTGCGAAGTAAAAGACTTTTTAGCGGATAAGGTCGAGATACGACGGTAACCCTGCCTCGACAGCCGGCTCTCTGAACACATAGGGTAACAAACCCTATATCGACGAAATTACGAGGTTCCATGGAAAGTACACAAGTGATTCATGGTCAAACAACGATGGTCCCCAAAAAAAAATTCTCCCGGGGATCAGTACAGATGCACCCTTAATGGTGGAGAAGATTCGCTATTATTCAGCTGCAAATGCCTATCAGCAGGGCCTGTATCGAAAAGCCCAGGGGATACTTGCAAAAGAGGGCGATCCCCAAAAGGCAAAGCATACGGAAAGAAGCTATCAAGAAGCCGATTTGCTGGATAAAATATCCTGGTGGAATCAGCCGCGTCTGGGTGCCGGGGGCCATGGATTGGCCGGCGATTTGCCGCTCGGTCGATCAGATGCAGATTATGCTGTACAATCTACATAGCCGCCATACGGGGCCCGGACCCATGGCGACAATTACATGGATCGATTCGATTATGAAATATGCGTCTGCCCAGTGCCCCAGGGAAAAAATCGTCCCGGTTTTAAAAGTGAGTGGGATGAAATGGGGGGCGGGTAAGGTGCAGGGCATTCAGTATCAAGACTTGCTCCCACTTTTATCGCAATACGGTGATAGCGTCAAACGAACAAGCGATGGAACACCATATATGAAGTACAGTGATTCTGTCGGGACTTACGCCGTGTATTATGAAGATAAAGAAAGCTTGCTCAATAAAACATATGCATTGCATGATTTAGGATATAATAAAATAACGTTCTGGAGTTTAGGACGCCATGACTTTGGCCTCCATAAAGGATTGTCTGAATAGCTCCGTGTAGAATAGGAATTCAATTTAAATATAGATTGAATTTCTTTACAACCATTGATATGAGTTCATAGGATTCATGAAATAGGTTGTTTTTTCGTGATCTCAAAAAACCGGTTTTTAAGGTACTCGAAACCAAAAAGGAGGAAACCATGCGAAAAGGATTGATTTTTATTGCGTTGGGTGTGATTTTTGGGTTGGTGATGTCCCCGTGCGCCTGGGGAGAAACCCCGTCCATTTTAATCGGATTTAATATTCCCCTTACTGGAGACAACCCCGATGTGGGAGCTTCGTCCAAGAATGCCGCCGAAATGTATATCAAGAAAAATGCCAGTATTGATGTGGGTGGTAAGAAATATCAACTCAAGTTTATCTATGAAGATAATGAATACAAGGCCGAATCCGCAGTCAAGGCCAGTACGAAACTGATTACCAATGAGGGCGTGCTGGGTATTGTGGGGCCGCAATCCTCCAGCCAGGCCGTGCCGGCCGGTGAGATCGCCAACAACCTGGCTACTCCCATGATCAGCCCTTGGTCTACCAACCCCAATACCACATTGGATCGCCCCTATGTCTTTCGCGGGTGCTTTTTGGATCCATTCCAGGGGCCGGTGGCGGCTAATTTTGCCAGCGAAGAGCTGGGTGCCAAGAAAGCCGCCGTGCTATACGATATCGCGGCCGATTATCCGAAGGGGCTGGCCGAATTTTTCAAGGAAGCATTTGAAAAAATTCATGGCGCCGGCTCTGTCGTCGCATTTGAGTCTTTTACCACGGGTGATAAGGATTTTTCCGCCCAGATGACCAATATCGTGGCTTCGGGAGCAGATGTTCTTTTTACGCCCCAGTATTATTCCGAGGTCCCGCTGATTATTCGCGCGGCCAAGGAAATGGGCTGGACCAAAGGCATCCTCGGTTCCGACTCCTGGGGGGGCGGTGACCTGATGGGCCTGTGTGGGGACGATTGTAAAGGCTACTATTTTTCCACCCATTATGCCGCAGCAGGCGCCAAGGGGGCCACCAAGGCGTTTATCGATGAATACAAGGCCACTTATGGTAAAACACCCGATGATGTGGCCGCCTTGACGTGGGACTCATTGGGCTTGATGGTACAGGCCATCAAGGATACCGGTGGATTGTCTGGTGATGTCAAAGCCGATCGTGCCAAGGTCAAGGATGCCCTGGCAGCTGTTAAGAGCTTTCCGGGAATCACCGGGGAGATGACCTTTACGCCGGACGGCGATCCGAAAAAATGTGCCGTGGTGGTCAAGATCAACGAAGCGGGCGAGTTTGCTTTCCATAAATCGGTCTGCCCGAAATAATCAGCTGGAAACTTGGATAATGCCGAGATCGGTTTTGATGCTCGGTGTATGAAAAAGGGGGGCTCGGGGTCGTATGCCCGGGCCTCTTTCCCTTTATTCGGGAGCGGTTGAATGACCTTTACTTTTGTAATGCAGAACCTGGTGAACGCTTTGCAATGGGGGAGCTTTTATGCCCTCATTGCCATGGGATACTCGATGGTTTACAGCATCCTCATGTTGTTTAATTTTGCGCATGGGGATATCTTCATGGTCGGTGCCTACATCGGCCTGGGGGTGGCCACATTGCTCCTGGCCGTATTCGGAACCGGTGCCGCAGCCATACTTCCCGGCTGGATCGTGTTGGTAATAACCATACTAATATCCATGTTTTTAACTGCATTTGTCGGGATGATTGTCGAGCGCGTGGCGTACCGACCCCTTCGTGATGCGCCTCGGGCTTCGGCCGCCATTACCGGAATCATGATCGGTATTATCCTGGAGACGTCCAATATTATTTTTCTGGGCGGACAGCGGGTCAAATTTCCCCAACTGATCGAATCCGTCACCTACAATATTGGTGGCGTGTTTGTCACCAATAAGAAGATCATGATCGTACTCGTCTCTCTGGTTCTCATGCTTGCGCTACACCTGTTTATTACTCGATCCAAATGGGGAATGGCCATGCGGGCCATGGCCTACGATTATGTGGTCGTGCCGTTGGTCGGCGTACCGATCAATACCATTGCCGCCATGACCTTTGCCATCGGGTCGGCTCTGGCGGCGGCGGCGGGTATTTTGTTTGGATTGGCTTACCCCGTGCTCGATCCGTTTATGGGCGTCAGCCTGGGATGGAAGGCTTTTGTGGCCGCCATTCTTGGGGGCCGCGGTTCCATTATGGGGGCATGTCTGGCCGGTTTCATGTTGGGGTTTATCGAAATCATGACAGTTCCGGCAATCCAGATCGTCAACCGTCTTTTTCAACTCAATATCGGTTCCAACTTTCGGGATTTGATCGCCTATTCCATTGTATTGTTGATTCTCATTTTTCGTCCCCATGGATTATTTGGTGAACCGTACAGCGCAAAATTGAGGCTGTAATCCACTGTAATGGATAAATTATATAGGACTAAGTATGGCGCAAACGATAAACGCTTCATCACTCGCTTCACAAGGCATTCAAAACGCACTGGGCCGCCTGTTAGCCCCGGTACCGTTGCTGGGTTTTCTGTTGGGTTTTCTGGCCTGCGTGCTGGTGGAAATGGCTGTTGGTAAATCATTGGCAGCCCTGTTGGGATTACCCAAGATGCCGATTTTGTTTGGCATGGTGACGATTTTCAAAGTGGTCGCCGGTGTGGGTAATGCACTGTTCAAAGGCGCCGAGTTTCATCTGGGCACGCTTGCTCACATCCCCATTGCCATGATTTATTTCGGCGTTATCTACCTGGCACCCGTCACGATTGTTGCGCGGCTCACGTCCCGACTGACAAATCGCCTGGCGGATGTTCTGCAGCAGACCTCCATCCTATTTTCTGCTTTGGTTCACTTGGGACTGTTGTATGCCTTACTTCATTTCTGGGGTGGAATGAATGAATACCGACTGATCATTTTGAAACTAACCCTGATCGCTGTACTTTTCACGTTGAGCCTAAATATTATCAATGGCTACATGGGGGAGTTTTCCTGCTCTCATCCCGGATTCATGGCCATCGGGGCTTACATGTCATCGACGTTTACCGTTGGTTTATTTGTTGACGATAAAGTCTTGGGTGCGGCGAAATTCAGTTTTTCTCTGGCTTATCTCAGTTTTCCCCTGGCGCTTGTTTTCGGTGGACTCATGGCCTCGGTCGGGGCACTGATCATTGCGATTCCATCGTTTAAGACCCGCGGGGATTATCTGGCCATCATCAGCCTGGCCTTTCTTTTCATCATCAAAAGTCTTTTTGAAAATATACAGGCACTGGGCGGGGCCCGGGGGATTTCCGGGCAACCTGACTGGGCCACGTTGCCGGTTATTTTCGTCGTGGTTGCGATCGGTATTTGGGCGATCAATAATTTTGTTTCGTCTACCATGGGCAAGGCGCTGAATGCAGTTAGGGATGAAGAGTCCGCCGCCGAAGCGATGACCGTCAATACCCGCAAGACCAAAATGGCGGCTTTTATGTTTGCCGCCTTCTGGGCGGGAATGGCCGGTGGTCTGTTGGCTCATGTCCTGCGTTACATCAACCCGGCCATGTTCGGCATTCAGAAGCTGGCCGAAGTGCTGGCCATGGTCTATTTTGGGGGGCTCAATTCCGTGGTGGGATCCATTGTGGGGGCTGTCTCCATCAGTCTATTGGGCGAGGCCTTGCGTCCCCTGGAAATTTTCAAATGGATTGTTATTCCATTGCTACTAATATTGGTGATGATCTATCGACCTACCGGTTTGATTGCTTTTAGGGAATTCAATATCCTGAGGATATTACAACCCCGGAGATCAAACGATAAGGAGGTGTGATATGGCACTGTTACAAGTAGATCATATGACCCATTATTTTAGTGGCCTGCGCGCGGTGCATGACTTCAACCTGGCCATTGAACCCGGTGAAATTCGGGGATTGATCGGTCCCAACGGTGCTGGTAAAACTACTATTTTTAACCTGATTACCGGTATTTATACGCCCACCGAAGGAAAAATTTTTCTTAATGGTGAATCGGTATTGGGCCTTTATCCACATAAAATTGCATCCAGGGGAATTGGCCGCACCTTTCAGGATCTGAGATTATGGCGGCATATGAGCGTCTTGGAGCATATTAAAATGGCCCGTTATTCCCAGTTGACTTACGGTCTTTGGGGGGCTTTTTTCGACACGCCCCGCCGGCGTAACGAGGAAACGGAAAGTGAAGAACGGTCTATGCAATTATTATCTCTTTTGGGGGTGGCGCATCTGGCCGATCAGCTGGTGGTCAATTTGCCCTATGGTGCCCAGCGCCGGGTGGAAATGGCCCGGGCCCTGGCGATCAACCCCAAAATACTCTTTTTGGATGAACCCACCGTGGGTATGACCTCCGAGGAGCTGGTGCAAATTATGGAGATTATACGTAAAATCCACGACAAGTTCGGCGTGGCAATTTTTTTGATCGAACATCGGTTGAAGTTTGTCATGGAATTATGTGAAAAGATCCAATGCCTCGTTTTCGGTGAGGTGATTGCAGACGGTACGCCCGACGACATTCAGAACAACCCCCAGGTGATCGAAGCATATCTGGGTAAGGATACAATAGAGACATGATGCTAACCATTAAAAATCTTTGTGTGGATTATGGAAAGATTCGAGCCTTGCACGGGATCGATCTGACGATTGAAGAGGGTGAGATTATAACGATTATCGGTGCCAATGGTGCGGGAAAAAGCACGACATTGCGCGCGATTTCCCGAATGATCCCCGTTGGGCCGGAAACCCGCATGTCTTTCAAGGACCAGGATTTGTTAAAATTCCCCCCTGATAAGGTCGTCAGCCAACTCGGTATTTCACATGTACCCGAGGGCCGGCGACTGTTCGGCAACCTGACTGTTTTGGAAAATCTCAAGTTGGCCTGTTTCGCCCGTAAGGATACCCAGCAGATCCAGAAAGATAAAAAGCGTGTTTTTTCAATTTTTCCGCGACTTGAAGAAAGATCTTCTCAAAAAGCAGGCACTTTGAGCGGGGGAGAGCAGCAGATGCTCGCCATTGGTCGGGCATTCATGAGTGGACGAAAAATGATGCTTTTGGACGAACCTTCCATGGGCCTGGCACCACTTTTGATGATGGATGTGTTCCAGGCCCTGAAAGAGATCAACCGGGAAGGCACGACGATTTTATTGGTTGAACAAAATGCCCGACTGGCCTTGAAGTTTGCCCAGCGGGGGTATGTACTGGAAAACGGATATCTGGCCCTTTCAGGAAAATCCGAAGAACTACTTGCTGACCCCGAAGTGAAAAAAGCGTATCTGGGTGGCTGACCGCGAGCCCTAAAACGGCGGCGTCTGAGTGATCTCTGAGAGTGACACCCGTGTAACCAGCGGAATAAATCCATTTTGGCGTGAAGCTCGATATGTGAAAGCCGCATTTTGCCCGGAGATACAATAATCAGCGGTAAAGACGGGGATACCCAGTGCTAAATATTTCTTATTCTGGATAATTCTGTTTGCGGTTGAATAGTCGTCGGCATGTCTTTCCCCACCACGAAGGTCACCGGCATTGTGGCTATGCCAATCTGCATCTCCCTCCCCGTAAAACCAGGTATCTTCCGTTGCAAATGCATCAATTATGGACGCATAAAAGCCAGGGTTTTCATCAATCAAATAGGGGGCGTTTTGCACAACCACTAAAAAGCTCGGATTGATGCGCCTTGCCGTATCCCTGATCTCTTTGATAAACTGCATCATTGCAGCTTCCGGATTTACGCCCTGATTGTTTGCATATTCCCTTACCGTGTCATCATCGTATCCCTCTACCCAGTCGAGGTAAACACCGTCAAATCCATAGTTAACCAGTCGCCGGATAATGCCATTGGGGGCAAGCCAGATGTTTTTCCACGATGGGTTCCAATAGGCAACCGGGTAGTTTCTACTCCACCCATCCGGATCAATGGTCAATAGAAAACCAGGGCTTCCTGAATGTGAAAGCAGGAATAAGAAATTGGACTGAAGCGATATCATCTTGATTGACAAATAGGCTGTTTCCGGTCATATCGGTAGTGTCAACAATTATGTGTGAAATTATACTCTGCCATATTTTTCATAAATGGCAGGTTGGCGGCAACTTTACCTATGGGTTTCGACCTCCAGTGGATTTC
>Ga0056107_100218_pt1 | contig 11227 bp, 9 predicted proteins | sample WorMetcrassitun2_FD_77006 | JGI IMG/M metagenome (GOLD analysis project Ga0056107, IMG submission 77006) | Marine gutless worms symbiont microbial communities from Max Planck institute for Marine Microbiology, Germany - Olavius crassitunicatus.2 ...
AGGCTTACAAATCAAAAAGAGTACGACATTGCCATCCTGGCACCCGCCTTTCCCCACCCGATATCCGCCAAAGGGCGCGTGGTTTGGCATCAATCGCATACCGGCAGGGATAACACACAATACTACCGGATTGGCCTTGAATTTACTTATTTTAAGGAGCAATCCATGAAAAAAATTGAAACGCTGGAATATAGTCCCGAATTACGCGAATTGGGTTGATCCCTTAGGGTTCGCCTAAATAGGGTTCGCCTAAAAATATTACAAGCAAACAACACAATTTTTACGACGCCTTCAATACCTGGTTTAAGAAGTGACCCGTATAGCTGGCTTTTATCTGCACTACTTTTTCCGGTGCGCCTTTAGCCACTACCCGCCCGCCTTTGTCGCCGCCTTCAGGACCCAAGTCAATGATCCAGTCCGCCGTTTTAATCACATCGAGGTTATGCTCGATCACCACGACGGTATTGCCATTATCCACCAACCGTCGCAACACCGTCAGTAGCATGCTGATATCTTGGAAATGAAGTCCCGTCGTCGGTTCATCTAGGATATACAGCGTGTTACCGGTGCCCTTTTTGGCCAACTCCCGGGAAAGTTTGACGCGTTGCGCCTCGCCGCCGGACAAAGTCGTGGCCGGCTGGCCCAGTTTGATGTATCCCAGGCCCACATCCATGAGCGTATCCAGGATTAATCGGATGCGGGGTTGGTGAGCAAACAAATCTCTTGCCTGGCGCACTGACAGGCTCAGGATATCGGAAACCGTGTGGCCTTTGTACTGGATCTGTAAGGTGGCTTCGTTAAAGCGTTTTCCCCTGCATATTTCACAGGGAACATACACATCCGCCAAAAAATGCATCTCGACTTTAATGGTGCCATCCCCCCTACAAGCTTCGCAACGGCCCCCTTTAATGTTAAATGAAAATCTCCCTTTCTTATAGCCACGTGTTCTGGCTTCGGGTAGGAGGCTGAACAGCTCGCGGATAGGATCAAATACCTTGGTATACGTGGCCGGATTGCTGCGGGGGGTTCGACCGATGGGCCGTTGATCGATATTGATCACCTTATCCAGTGCGGAAAGCCCCAGGATACCGTCGTGTTTCCCCTCGGCCAGTGAAGCATTATGAAGTCTTCGTGCCAGCGCCGGATATAAAATCTGATTGACCAGGGTCGACTTTCCCGCCCCGGACACACCGGTCACCGCCACCATCAATCCCAGGGGAATCTTAACGGTTACCCGGTTCAGGTTGTTTTCCGCGGCATTCTTAATCGTGACCCATCGATTCCCTGCCTTGCGGGGTGTTTTTCGGGTCGTGGGGGTCTCTATCCGGTCTTTTCCCGTCAGATACCGCCCGGTTAAAGATCCCCGATTGGCCTTGATCTCTTTTGGGGTACCACACGCAACGATCTGACCACCCATCAGCCCCGCGCCGGGTCCGATATCCACAATCCAGTCGGATGATTCCATGGTTTCCCGGTCATGCTCGATAACAATCAAGGTATTGCCGATATCCCGCAGATGGCAAAGGGTTTCGAGGAGCCGCAGATTATCCCGCTGGTGGAGCCCGATAGACGGTTCATCCAGGATATAGAGAACACCGGTCAATTCAGCGCCCACTTGGGAGGCAAGCCGGATCCGCTGGGATTCGCCACCGGATAAAGTCGGCCCCTTTCGATCAAGGGACAGGTAGTTCAGCCCTACGTTGATGAGGAAGCCAAGCCGGTTGGCGATCTCCTTGATTAACTCTTCTGCAATTCGCTTCCGGTTGCCGGTCAGCCACAGAGAGGTTAGATAAAGATGGGCCTCGGCAATACTCATCAAGGTGATATCGATAATAGATCGATCCGCCACCCGAACACTTAAGACCTCAGGCTTGAGCCGTTTTCCCCGGCAGACAGTACATGTCCGGGAGGACATAAACCCGGCGTAGTACTTCTTCTGATTTTCAGACCGGGTTTGCCGGTAGCGGCGCATCATGATATTCATCAGCCCTTCCCAGGTAGTCATAAACTCACCCTGGATTTTTTCCGACTGCCAGTTGACCGTCATTTCTCGTCCGGAAGATCCTTTGAGAAGGATCGTCTTTTGCTTCTTCGGTAGTTTCTTCCACGGAATATCGAAATCGATCCCCCACTGGGTTGCCATGGCCCTCAATTGTCGTCCGCCCCATGAACCGTTCTCGCGATCCGGATGAAGGAAGTAATTTCGCCACGGCACCACCGCCCCCTGGCGGATAGTGAGGTCCGGCTCCGGGACAAGCTTCTTTTCATCGATGGCCATCCGAACACCGATGCCATTACAGGCCGGGCACATCCCCAAAGGAGAGTTAAATGAAAAGAGTGGTGGATCCAGCTCCGGATAAGCAATACCGCAACATGACCGGGCCTCGCTCATTTTCAGGTCCTCCCGGTCCTCCACATGTACAATCAAGGCGCCCTGCCCAAGTTTCAGAGCTGTCTCCACCGAATCGGTCAACCGCTTACGAAAGGTAGCACCTTTTTTTATCACCAGCCGGTCCACAATAACCTCAATGGTGTGTTTCTTGTGTTTGGCGAGTCCCTGGACATCCTCGATGGCTTGCACCTGGCCATCAATTCGCACCCGGCCAAAACCTTCTTTTTGATATGTTGCAAGTAGCGCCCGGTGCTCGCCCTTGCGATTTTCCACCAAAGGCGAAAGCAACATGATCCGCGTGGTCGGCGGGATCTCCATCATCTGGGAGACCATGCTTTCGGCATCACCCTTTCCTACTTTTTTCCCGCATTTATAGCAAAACTGCTCACCGATTCGGGCAAAAAGAACCCGAAGGTAGTCATATATTTCGGTGATGGTCCCCACGGTTGACCGGGGATTGACACTGGCCGCTTTCTGATCAATGGCAATAGCAGGACACAGGCCCCGGATCGTATCATAGCGCGGCTTTTCCATCTGACCGATGAATTGTCTGGCATAGGAAGATAGAGACTCTACGTACCGGCGCTGGCCTTCGGCGAAAATCGTATCAAAGGCCAAGCTTGATTTACCGGATCCGGAGACCCCGGTAAAGACGATGAATTTTTTTTTGGGTATGTCAATATCGATGTTTTTCAGGTTATGTTCCCGGGCGCCTTTGACGCTGATAACGTCCAGCTCTTCGGAGCGTCTGTTTTTACGAGGGCGCCGGGTCTTTTTTCCTGTAGTCGGTTTTTTCATTTTTGTCATTTCAATCTCGTAGTAGTTTGACAAACTGCCCACTGCCAGGCTGTCGGTTTGAATGAACCCGCATCCATACCCTCATTCGCATATGAACGCAATGTCCTTCCATTATCGACTTTTACCGGCCAAAGCCGACACTTTTTCCACGTTCAAGGTGCAAACACCCCAATCCCGAACCACTTTTCCCGTCAATAGATACGGCCGCCCCCTGCCAATCATATGGCAATACCGATGGTAAGCCCCGGGGAAAAAGGTGGTTTCCACAAGGCCGGTTTCGTCTTCGAAGGTGAGAAACTCCATAGGATCGCCGTGCTTTGTGCGGATCTGTTTACCGGTGATCAGCCATCCAGCCAACGTCACCCGACGATGTTGATAGCGGGAAAGATTTGCTGCCTTGATTGTCCGGTGTCCGGTCAGCGCTGATCGGTACAGAGTCATGGGGTGGCGGTCACATAAAAAACCGAGGACGTTAAATTCCCGCCGAAGTCGATCGGCTTCCGTTTCCAGCGGCAATGGCGGCGCCTCAATCATCGGACCGTCACCGAACAGGGACCGCGGCATTTTCTTCTTCGTGCGGCCCTTTTTCCACCGGGCCAGATCCCAGAGCAATACAGCCCGAGACCCGCCGGGACGCAACCCGTCTAAGGCGCCGGCATGAATCAATACCCGGCCCTCCCCTTCATCCGGCCTAACCCGGCATAAAAAATCATCCACATGGGCAAAGGGTCGTTGATTCCGTTCATCCACGATACGCGCCATCGTCCGGGCCGATAGATCCCGGATACTCATCAACCCCACCTGCATGATGTTGCCTTCACCTGTCCAGCGGATCCGGCTGGAACCGACATCCGGGGGGCGAATCGTCAGCCCCAGGCGACGGGCTTCGGACACATAGGCAAAGGTGCTGTAATAGCCGCCCTGATTGCTGATCACCGCCGCCATGAATTCAGCCGGATGGTGGACCTTCAGATAGGCCGCCTGGAAAGAAACCCGGGCGTAAGATGCGCTGTGGGGCTTGCAAAAGGAATACCCGTCAAAACTCATCATCATGGCCCAGATGGCCTCGATAACATCCGCATCCACACCCTGCCGGCAAGCCCCTTGCCGGAACTGTTTATAGTAGTCGCGCAACTGGCGCACTTTGTCTTTTTTAGACATGACTTTCCGTAGCCCGTCGGCCTCGGCATGGGAAAATCCGGCCACGGCCACGGCTGCCCGGGACACATCCTCCTGGTAGACCATAATGCCAAACGTCTCGTCGAGCACATCGGTCAACGTGGGATGAATCGGCTGCCATTGCCCCCCATGGAGCCGCCGGATGTACTCTCGGATAAAATCGTTGGCCGCCGGCCGGATGATACTGCTGTGGATTACCAAGTGCTCGAAATCGCCCACAGCCGCTTTTTGTTGAAGCTGCCGCATGGCCGGGCTTTCGATGTAAAAGCACCCCATGGTGCGGCCCTGGGCCACGGCCTCCTGGGTGGAGAAATCGTCTTCCGGTTCCCAGGCAGATTCATCAAAAGAAGTGTCATTTTGGCAGACATTTTTCACCGCGTCCCGGATCACCCCCAGGCTGCGATTGCCGAGAAGATCAATCTTCACCAGCCCGGCCGCTTCGGTGGCGTCCTTTTCCCACTGAATGATCGGCACCCCCTTGGTGGCCCGCTGAAGTGGCACATACCGATCAATGGGACCCGGCGTGATCACCACACCACCCGAATGAACCGATAAATACCGCGGGGTTCCGATAATCCGCTGGGCCATCGCCATGATGTCCGGCCAGGGCGGGGCAAAGGCCAGTTGTCTCATTTCCGGCATTTTTTTCAGGACGTCGAGCAGATCCGTATCCGCCTGATCCTGTTGCCAGAACCAGGGTATCCGCTTGGAAACCCGGCCGATCTCCGCATCGGTCAACCCGAACACCTTGGCCACTTCCCGCACGGCCATCCGGGGTTTAAAACAGACATGATTGGAGACCATGGCCGCATGCCCCCGGTATTTCTCCAAAACCGCTGTTTGAACGTCGTCGCGCTCGTCCCAGGCAAAATCGACATCTATATCCGGTGGATCCGAACGGCCCGGGTTTAGAAAACGCTCGGAGTAAAGGTTGTGTTTCAAGGGGCATACATTGGTGATCCCCAGGCAATAGGCCACCAGCGACGCGGCCCCCGACCCGCGGCCACAGATGCGCGGACTTTTTTGAATAATATCCCGGACAACGAGAAAGTAGGCACTAAATCCCATCTCGGCGATAATCTCGAGTTCGTATTCCAACCGTTCCACTTCTGGTTCGGATAGTTCAGCTCCATAGCGCTGCTTGGCCCCCGTATAAGCCGCCACACGCAGATGGTCGACCGCATCCCGGCCATCCGGATGCTGCCAGGGCGGCATCACCAGTCCGAATTCCGGCCCGGTAAATTCGAGTCGCTCGGCAATCGTTTCGGTGGCATGCAGCGCCGCCGGACAGGGAGCAAATCGCCGGTCATACGTATCCGGTCCGGCCAGCCAGGCATCGGCCGGCGCCATATCAACCGGTTCCAGGCAGGACAGTGCCGTATTTTTATCAATGGCCCGCAACATCCGGTGCACGGCGATCTCTTCGGGTTCAAGGAAAAAGCTGCCCGGCACGGCTACCACCGGCACACCCAAATCAATCGCCATCCGGCGCAAGCGATGACCTGACGGCAAAGGCCGGCGGGGCATGGCAGCCGCAACCTTTACGCCGGCGACGTGCCACGCAACAAGCAGATCGGGGCTGCCGGTCAGCACGGTGAGTCCTTGAGCCAGCCGGGAAACATCCATTTTCAGATTGAACGCGTCATTCATATGCCGCTGGGTCAACAACCGACACAGGTTGGCATACCCCGTATCGTTTTCCACTAGGCAGACGACCCGGCACCGGGTTTTACGATCCGTCACCTCCGCCCCCACGATGGGCCGAATCCCCGCCCGGCGGCAGGCCGACAAAAACGGCCACAAACCGTACAGATTATCCGTATCGGTCAACGCCAGGCGATCATACCCCAACACCGCCGCATGGCGGCACAACCGTTTGACTGAGGCGGTGCCCCACATGAGGGAATAATGTGATCTGACGATTAGCGGCGTCATGGTTTTCGATTATCCGATTCACCCAATTAGACAATTCATCTATTTAACGGTTCGCGATTTTGCTGTAGGGGCAACCCCTTGTGGTTGCCCATTCTCCGTGGTGACCCGTTACCGATTGAAAAATCAAAAATTAACGTCGAACATCCCTTTCTGGCCCACTGGCTCACTGGCAGACTGATAGCGTCCGCCCCACCCGAACCGCATCATGCCCAAACCGGCCGTGGACCCGGTCGAGGACGCCGATCAGATGGTTGCGCTTTTCCATGGTTTCACGTTCCAGATCGAACAGGGGAAGCTGAACAGGAGGAAAGGAAAGCCGACCGCAGATCAGACGCAGATACCGCACCCGCACCCGCCGGGTCCAGGCCAGATGAAAAACGGACCGCGCAACGTCAAAGAGCACCTCATCATTGGCCGTTGCCGACGAAAGGATTTTTTGTCGGGCACGTCGCACCCCGTCCGAATAGTCGAGTATGACTCGAACCCGGCGAGTCGTCAGTCGACGACGGCGGAGATTCGCGGCAATCTGTTCCGTCAAGGCATACAACGCCCCTTCCAGAAGGGATCGATCATTGGTATCATCATCAAACGTATAATCGGCCACCGCCCGGGGTGGTTGCCGGTTCACCGGTTGCACCGGCGACGGATCGATTCCCCGCACCGCCTCGTGGAGAGATTGTGCCCGCCCGCCAAAGGGGACTTCCAACTGGCTCAATCCCAACGCCGCCACATCACGGACCCGGGTCAGGTTGAATTCCCGCAGCCGTGCCAGGTCGCCGGCGTCGATGCCGGGAACAAGCCCCAGGGGAAGCGGCGCCAAAAAGGCGGCCTCATCGCCTGCTCCCACAATGTATTCACCAGTGGGCTTCACCACCCGCGTTGCCACCTTGGCCACCAGTTTATTGGCGGCCACTGACCAGATCGGATCCAGGCCCAGGCCAGAACGGATTTCCCGGTGCAGTCGCCAGGCCACATCGACAGACGGCCCCAACAGACGGCTCGTCCCGGTCACATCAACAAATAGATGCCCATCATCCTCCCCCGGCTCGATCAGCGGTGAATACGGCAATACCCGTTTGAGCAATGCACCCATGGCCCGCTCGTAGCGATCAGGGTGGGGCGATAATACCGTGGCATCGGGAATCCGTCGCACGGCCCGGCGAATCGGCATCCCCTTGCGGACCCGCCGGCATACGCCTCTTCGCTCATATCGTAGACAACTGCCCGGGTTGCGGCCGCCCGGCCAATGATCACCGGCCGGTCTTTCAGACGGTGGTCCATTTGCCGCTCGACAGCCACGGCAAAATCGGCGACATTGAGATGGATAATAGCGTGGGTCATGTTGTCTCAGTCGGCCAGTGGCTCACTGCCCCACCATCTCAACCAGTCGAGCCGCATTTCCCACCGCCTGCCCCCGCACGTGGTTGTTGAAAAAAATCACCCCGTTCTTTGCCTGCCCAGCCATTTTGGCGATCCGTCGGTCGACCCATTCAGTCAATTCATCATCGGTATAGTCGTAGTCAAATTGCGTTTGCATGTTTCCCGAACGCCATCCGCGAGCATTCCGGCCGTGAAATCGGATATAAAATAAATCAGGATTGGTCACCACGTCCAGGGAGGGAAACAGCCCGGGCAGGTCCGGCTCGTCCACGGCCACCAGGGTCGTATGACGATTTTCCAACTCCTGGAATACCCGATCCACGGCCCAGGACGCGTTTCTGAATTCCACCGCCAAGGGCAGGCCGGCAAGGGCGTCCAACAAGGCGCCCAAGTAAACCCGGTTTTTACGCGACCGGTCAAAGGCGGGGGGAAATTGCATTAACACGGCCAGTAGTTGTCCTGTCTGGAGTAGCGGGGCCACGCCGTCCCGGTAGCGGGCCGTTTCTCCCCGCCACTGCTCGGATTTGACTTCGTGGGTCATCGTCCGGGTCAGTTTGGCGGCAAAACCGAAATCTACCGGCACTTTTTGGCGCATCCGGTCAATAGCCGGCGCCCGGGGCATCTGGTACCAGGTATAATTCAGCTCTGTGGCGGAAAACCGCCGGGCGTACAAAGGCAGCATATCCGCCGAGCGGGTCCCCGGTGGATAGACCCCGGCATCCACCCACTCGGCGTAGGAGTAGCCGCTGGTCCCCACCCTAAGGCGATATTTGTCCATTTGATGATCCGTCCATTTTACAATAGGGCAACCCTCACTCACGCTACCGTGTGATTGCCCTATCCCCATCCGGTTGCCCCGGTAGGTTTGATGCGATGTTGAATATCGAATAAAAATCAAACACCCATACCGAACGTTCAATCACGCCTTGGCGTGATTCGATGATCGAGTTCATTCTTTTCCGGGGACTTGGGCAGGCATCAGACTTCGCAAGGCTACGCCCGACAAGCAGGGGCAGGCCCTACGGATAATTTCCACCAACCGGTAAACCGGCCAATCACAACCGTTCCATCCCTTCCGTCCCCCGCTGGATACCGATCACCTTTCCCTGGATCAGGACCGCGTCGAACCCATACCGCATGATCTCAAAGTCCGGATTTTCCGGCCGTAGCGCCACATGATCCTTGCGGAGGTAAAACCGTTTGACCGTCGCTTCCTCGCCGTGGATAAGTGCCGCCACGATCTCACCATTTTCCGCATACTGGCGGGGTTCACAGACGGCCACATCGCCATCGAAGATCCCCACCCCTTGCATGGAGTCGCCCTTAATCCGCAAAGCAAATAGATTCTCACCCCGAAACAGGGCCGTATCCACCACGATCCCGCCATCCCATTCCTGCTGGGCATACAGGGGCAACCCGGCCGCGATGCGCCCCACCACGGGGATTTCCCGCCAGCGCTGAAGCGCTACCGTCTCCCGGACTCGATTTAGCAGATGAATGGTCCGGCTGTACCGCCCTTCCCGCCGGACGTGCCCTTTTTCTTCTAAAATCTTCAACATCTGCGCCACCGCTGCATGGCTCACTGACAGATCCCCGGCCGCCTGCCGCAGGCTCGGTGCCCGGCCGTCGCGGGTAATTTTACGGGTTATGTAGTCCAGAAAATGTTGCTGTTTGGGGGTTAACTCCGTGTTCATGCGTCCCTCCACCGAGATTCAATTCAGTTTGATTCAATACTATTTCCTCAAAATGTAAATGTCAATGTAAATGTCAATGTAAATTATTGCTTTTTACCTATCATGGTTCTATAATTAACAAAGTTTTTGGTTAAAATTTGCACGAAAGAACACGATCTCGCCTCCGAGTCACAATAAATGCTCAGAGAGAAGTGAAATATGCGTCAACAGCCGGGACAAGCTGTGGGATAACCAATGATCATTGAGAGAGCAGTATGGTCCAACAAAAACAAATCATAAAAACGGTACTGGAACACTACCCGGAAGTTCAAGCCATCTATCTTTTCGGAACCTACGGGACCGATGATCAATGGACGGAAAGCGATGTCGATATCGCCCTGCTTTTAAAGCACCAGCAGGCCAAAGCAGTCGGAACATTGGTGATGTCCGATTTGCGCTTTGAATTGGAAAGGCTGCTGAAAAAAGATGTGGATCTAATCAATTTGCGCTTGGTGCCGACGGTTCTTCAGAAGGAAATTATCGCAGCCAACCGCCGAATCTATACGGCCGACAAATATGCCGCGGATGAATTTGACATGTTGACGATCTCTTATTATCAGAAATTGAACGAGGAACGAGCAGAAATTTTAGAAGAGATCATGACCAGCGGAAGGGTAGTTCAACCATGAATGATGTTGTTTTAAACAAAAAAGAGAGTATTGAGCGCTGTGTCAGGCAGATTCGCACTTACTACACCCTGCCCAGTGATAAGTCATTTGAAAAAGATTATTTGAAACAGGATGCCATTGCGGCGAATCTGCAACGCGCTTGCGAACAATGTATTGATCTGGCGAATCACGTCGTAAAGGCAAAAAAACTCGGCCTCCCCAAGGAAAGCAAAGAGAGTTTTAGATTGCTCGCACAACATGACCTGATTCCCACCGATCTGGCGGCAAACCTCGAGAAAATGATCGGCTTCCGTAATACCCTGGTTCACGAATACCAAAAACTGGATATTCAATTGATGGTTGAGGTAATTGAAAAAAGCTGGATGAATTGATCGATTTTTCGAATTTTATTTTAAAGGTGATGGCTGATGATGACGAATCATGATTTTTATGAATTCATCTGACCCGGCGACCACCAACTTATGATATCTATCGTTTTGCCGGATTTGAAATATTTTCAAGGTGTCGACACCGAACCCTCTAATTTATCGTATTTATTTAATACATGACGCAAATATCTTCACAAACTTTATCTTTTCAACAACACTTCAAATTTAAATCTAATTTGTTCCTGTCAACATGCCTGACAGTGCTTTTGATTGCTATTTACATTCTGGTCTCAAAAATTTCGCTCCCTTTTCAAAATTTCGCTGCAATAAAAGAATACCTCAATACATCTGTTTCCTTTGGTAACAATTCAATTTACAGATTTTCCATTCTTTCACTGGGCATCGCGCCTTATCTTTCATCGTATCTGCTGGTAGAAATATTTTCGCTTATGATGCCATCACTAAAAAAGTATCGAAAATGTGGTGTAAATGGCCGGCGGAAGTTAAAAGCTATTGCCACCATGCTAACCTTTTTAATCGGAATGATACTGGGCGCCGTTACCATCAATGGTTTTGAGCAGATGACACTGCCAAATGGAGATCACCTTTTAAATATTGGTAGCACGTATGATTTCATCTTACTGGTTACTATTTTAGTTGGGGGTGTCTATTTCATATTTATCCTCTCCGAATTGATTTCAAAATATGGTATCGGAAACGGCATATCTTTAATTTTTCTAACCCAGATATTAACCCGGCAACAAAATACTTGACTTGTAGCTGCTTCTATGCTACCAGTTGTACATGAAAAAA
>Ga0056107_100219_pt1 | contig 11179 bp, 12 predicted proteins | sample WorMetcrassitun2_FD_77006 | JGI IMG/M metagenome (GOLD analysis project Ga0056107, IMG submission 77006) | Marine gutless worms symbiont microbial communities from Max Planck institute for Marine Microbiology, Germany - Olavius crassitunicatus.2 ...
ACCGCTTATTCCGTAATTCGAGTGCTTCCCGCTTTCCGGTTGATGCGCCGGACGGGACTGCCGCGCGCCCCACGGCCCCACACGCCACAGTGACATCCACCTCTACCGTGGGGTTCCCCCTGGAATCCAAGATCTCCCTTGCTTTAACATCCACAATATCAGTCATGGTGCTCTCCCTCTTGAAATATTTAAATTGTTTAAGATAACAGAGTATTAAGACGATCTTCACATTGATCCGCTTGACAAGTCAATCAAATCTGTTACCCTTCTTTAATTTTATTGTCAAGCTTGGATTCTCACTGATGAATAATGAAATTGATTTGTACGCTGATGCCCATCTGTTCGTGGCGGCTATTCGTGTACTTAGCCATACGAAAAATGCCCCGCCCGCGCTGGATCATATCTGCCGGCTTCTGGCCATATCCGTTGAGCGGGGGGGATATATTTTGCGCCGGCTGAAAAAGGAAGATATTGTCGAAGTGGTTCAGCAATCCCATAGTGACCGTTTGTTCATCAATGCACATTTAAATATCGAAATATTTAAACACGTAGAATCGAAAAGTGACCTGGATAAAGCCCTGGACGAATTTAAGTCCGAAAAACAGAACTTTTTAAAAAAAATTGAATCGATCCAGGCCGATCAAACCAAAAAAAAAGAAGATCTGTTTGCAAAACTAAGCAGCCAGTTAAAAAAAGAGGCGGAAACAAAACCATCATGACCGCCCCTAAAAAAACTGCCCGGCGATCCTATTTTATTTCCGATGCCCATCTGGGCTCACGGCTGCGGTATCCTGCCCATCGCGAACAAATATTAATCGATTTTTTAACCGATATCCGAAAAGATGCCGATCAACTGTTTATCCTGGGTGATTTATTCGATTTTTGGATAGAATACCGCCATGCCATTCGGCCTGATTATTTCAATATCCTGTGCACGCTTAAGACATTGGTTCAACAGGGTGTCACCATCCATTATATTGCCGGCAACCACGATTTTGCCATGGGGTCCTTTTTAACGGACCAAGTCGGGGTTAACGTTCACCTGGATTCATGGGAAATAATAACAGATACCCACCGGATTTATCTCACCCATGGAGATGGGCTCATTGCCGCCGATAAAGGCTACCGGCTTCTGAAACGATTTTTAAGAAACCCCATCTTACAACATGGGTACCGCCTGGTTCATCCGGACCTCGGGGTCGGTCTGGCCACTTTTTTTTCCCGACTCAGCCGGGGTCGCGAAAAGCACAAAGGCTCAAAATTCGGGCCGGAGCACTATCGCCATGCGGCTTGGGCCCTATCTGAAGGCGGGGCCGAAAACGGATTCGACATGGTCCTGATGGGGCATACCCATCGGCCGGAAATTATTCATCACCAGGGTAAAATTTATTGCAACACAGGCGATTGGATTCAATCGTTTACCTATGCATGTCTTGACGCCAGCACGCTTTCTCTTTGGCGTTACCGTCCGGGGCAGCCCCCCATTGAGATCACCCCCGAAAAAATTTAGCAAAAAAACCGTTGAACCTCATCGGTATACGTCCGATCTGTTTCGTAGATTACCAGTGGCGGATCAATAGATGTACCGGGTCGGCCGCCGGCGACGCCTTCGACCAAAATTCGCTTGGGCGATTCTGCATTGTAGGAATGGACCATCCGGATCCGCTTGGGTTCAATTCGATCCGCCCGCATTTGACAAAGCAGGTCGGTGATCCTATCGGCTGGAAAGATGGTAAAAAACCGTCCGCCGGTCCGAAGCATCCGGCGAGTGACCGCGGTGATCTCTTTTAAGGAGACCTTGATCTCATGGCGGGCCAGGGCGCTTTCCGTATTCGGATTGATTCGGCCGGAACGTGCCCGCCCAAAGGGTGGATTGCAGAAATAATATCCACCGGCCCCCGGCTCATCTCCTGGGAAAGGGTGTTTATATCCCTTTCCAGTATCCGGATCCGATCATTCATGTTGTTTTCTGTAACATTTCGCATCGAAAGGGACACAAGAGACGGCTGAATTTCCACGCCATAAATCTTTATTGCAGAAAACCGATGCGCCAGCATCAAAGAGATAATGCCGCACCCGCAACCAAGATCCATCAAGCGGTCTGCCTTTTTGAGACGTACAAAGCCGGCCAGGAGAACGGCATCAATCGAAAAGCGATATCCGGTTTTGTGTTGGTAAACGACCAGGCGACCATTAGAAAATGTATCCCGGGTTAAATGTGTTGCGTCAGGGGGCAGGGTTACGGTGTGATGCGGATCGATCATCTCAATTAGCCGTTCCACGGTTTACTATTATTTTTCGTATCGGTTGACCCGCCGACAGGCCCAATCCGGAACCGAATCTCATCAATCATATCTTTTTCAAGGGCACGGTTTAACCGGGTGATGATCTCGTTTCTCTGAAACTGGAGTTCGTGTATCCAGGCGGAGCTGTCGGTATAAACCACCAGCAAGCGATCTTTAAACACTGCGGGCTGCGTATGGGCCGCCCGTTCAGCGCCCACAGCCGATTCCCATAGCGCCCAGACCCGCACCAGGTCTTTGTCGGCATACCGCCGAAAGGAATCCAGCACCGCCTCTATCCGGCTGCCGATGAGGACCGGCCGCTTCATTTTTTTTCGAGTTCGTTTCATTGGCCTGAGCCTACTAAATACCCGGCACAGCGTCAAATGATCCCCGCCCTGTTTCAATATTGACCGCAACAAAGCCCGATGGGTTTTCCCTTGACTTCATGTGGGGTGTTATTTATAGATGCACCAGGATCCCATGCAGTCAGCATGGGTATAAAATGGAACGACCATTTATCCTGATATCGATCCAACTATTTATAAACTAAAAGGCCTCAAACATGAACTGGGACTGGGAAAAGCTTAAGGAACACCAAAAATCTCGTGGGGGTGGTGGTACGGGTGGTACCCCCCCCCAAATGGATGAGTTGCTCGACAAAATGAAACAATTCAAGCTGCCGGGGGGTCCCATTGTCATCCTTGTCGGTTTGGTAATCCTTTTCGGGATGTCGGCTTTTTTTACTGTCGGAACAGATGAAGTCGGTGTGGTCCAGCGATTTGGCAGATTTGTCCGTACCGCTCAGCCCGGGCTCAATTTTAAATTACCCGCCGGGATTGACAAAGTAACCAAGGTAAAAGTCCGGCGGGTCGAAAAAGAAGAGTTCGGTTTCCGGACCATGCAGGCTCGCTCAGGGTCACGCATTTCCACCGACACCGAAAACAACGTATCCCTGATGCTGACCGGCGACCTCAACGTGGCCCTGGTCCCATGGATCGTCCAGTACCGGATTAAAGATCCGTATAATTATCTTTTCAAAGTGCGGGATGTTAAACGCCTGTTAAGAGATATGTCGGAAGCCGCCATGCGAATGGTCGTTGGTGACCGGAGTATCAACGAAATCATCAGCAAGCGGCGGGAAATTGCAGATGAGGCCCGGAAAGTTCTCCAGGAAGAAATGGACATCGCCGACTCGGGGCTCGAAATCATTACGATTGAAATGAAAAAAACCAATGTCCCCGGACCGGTCCAGCCCTCTTTTAATGAAGTCAACCAGGCCGTCCAGGAAAAAGAAAGATTAATCTACCAGGCCCAGGAAGAATACAACAAGGCCATCCCCACTGCCAAAGGTGAGGCCCAGCGGGTGATCAAAGAGGCCGAAGGTTACGCCTTAGACAAGGTAAACCGGGCCAAGGGTGATGCCACCCGCTTCTTAGCCCTTTACACAGAGTACGCAAAGGCCAGAGATATCACCAAGCGGCGACTTTATCTGGAAGCCATTGAGGAACTATTTCCGAAAATGGGACAAAAATATATTGTCGATTCAAATCAACAAAACCTTTTGCCCTTTTTAAACCTGGGTAAACCAATGGGTAAGGAATAATGAAACCAAAAAGTTATATATTATTTTTACTGGTTGCCGTCGCTTTCATTGCTTACAATGGGGCATACACGCTTGATGAAACTGAACAAGCAGTCGTAACCCAATTCGGCCGGGTCGTCGGTGAACCCAAAACATCGCCGGGCCTTAAGTTCAAAATTCCGTTTATCCAGGTGGTAAACCGTTTCCCCAAATACCTGCTGGAGTGGGATGGCGACCCGGGTCAGGTGCCGACCTTAGACAAGACCTTTATCTGGGTCGATCCCTTTGCCCGGTGGCGAATCGTTGATCCAGTGGCGTTTTTCCAGACAGTCAATAACGAATTCAGCGGCAAGAGTCGATTAGACGATATTATCGATCCGGCGGTACGAAATTTTATTACCTCCTATCCGCTGATTGAAACGGTTCGATTGACCAACCGAACGCTGGATACCTACGAGATCGGCCTGGAGGATATCAAAAAGGCATACAACTTTCACATCACCACGGGACGCGATAAAATCACCAAGGGGATCCTTAAACAAGCCCAACCCAAGCTGGCCAAGTTCGGTATCGAACTGGTCGACGTCAAGCTCAAACGGATCAACTATGTGGAAGAAGTTAGAAAGTCGGTTTACGGACGAATGATTGCCGAACGAAACCAGATTGCTGAAAAGTTTCGCTCTGAGGGCGTTGGAGAGGCCCTGGAAATACGCGGTGAGAAGGAAAAGGATCTGAAACTGATCACCTCTGAGGCATACAAAACGTCCCAGGAAATCAAGGGAAAGGCGGATGCCGAGGTAACCTTGCTCCTGGCTGGCGCGTTTGGTGTGGATCCTGAGTTTTACTCTTTTACCAAGACCCTCGAAGTTTACAATAAAACCCTGGATAAAAACACCCAGGTGGTTCTATCTACCGATTCACAGTTTTTACAATACTTTAAACAATACCCAGTCGAATAAAACCCGGCCGGATCAAACCGGGTCAGAACAAAACCCGGCAATCGTATAATTTAAGATGGGTTTAGGCGGGTTGAAATAAAAAAAAGCATCGTTACCCGAATCGGTTAAAGCAACCAAGATCGATAGAGTGGGTCAATCGGGTAACGGTACTATTTTTTGTAGAAGAGAATCCAGGCCTCATTTATTTACCCTTTCTTCTCTGATGACGTGTCCGGGCAAGAAGCTTGCGGTGTTTGTGTTTACGCATTTTCTTTCGACGTTTTTTAATCACGCTACCCAACTGATCACCTCCCCTCAAAATTATTTTTAAAACTAAGTTTCATGGACAATAACATCGGCTGCGCCCATTGTCCATCTTTTTATTTGTATAGATGGCGATGGTATCATCAATAAAACCGGTGGCATTTGACAACCGGGTCTTTGTCCTTTACATTTTATGCGGTTGGGACGTTCAGGGAAATTGAGGCCTTCGCCCTTTTTCTCCTATTGCCTGACTGGAGCCATTCGATTGAAAGATGACCGGACCCGTATGCTAAAAACATTTAATCCGAAGCAGATCCGCATTGTTAATGATTCCACCAGCATGGCTGAAGAGCTGGTCAGCAATGCCTATAAGCTTTCTGCCAGTGAGTGGCTGGCAAGAAGATACGATATCAAGACCCTGGCCGATCTATCCCCTGACGAAGTCATCCACGGGCCGTTTGCCCAGATCATCCGCTACCAGGGCCAACGAGCGGACACCTCGCTTAGTTCTGCATCTTACGACCTGTATAAAATCTGTTTTCAGGATCACACCATTTTAAGTGAGCTGGCAAAATCACCGGATCTCAAACTTTTTCCATTTGCCCTTTATATTGTCACGCACGAGCTGGTCCATATTGTACGCTTTACAAAATTCATGCAAAATTTTGTTTCCACGGCCGAAGAAAAGATGGAAGAGGAAATGCGCGTGCACAAAAAAACCCATGAAATTTTAGGTGCAACTCCCCTGGACAGCTTATCGTCCGTGCTTGACTTTTACAGTCAATGGCGTACCTATCACGATGGATCACCGGCCACACCTTGACAACGCCAAATCCTTAATTATTATTAATAGCGAGATGACCATTGGGTATGGTACATCTATTTCAACCAGATCAGGAGAGACAAGAATGCCCCTATATGAATATGAATGTGCACAATGCGGAGATCTGACCGAAGCGCTCCAGAAATTTTCCGACAAGCCGCTCACCCGTTGTAAAAATTGTGACGGAAAACTTCACAAGCTCATCTCCCACAGCAGTTTCCACCTGAAAGGTTCCGGATGGTATGTAACCGATTATGTTGGAAAAAAAGACTCTGCAACAAAAACAGCGAAAAAAAAGAAAGATGCACCATCCAAAACCAGCTCAAAAAAAAACCCTGCAGCCGATACTGATACCTAACAGTGTCGACCTGTCCCTGGCCGGCATGAATGCATGGTGCGCCATATCGGTGAATACGTCCCAAACAAAATATTTGTTTTTCGATCTCTTTACAACCTCGATCGGATGATTATTCTTAACGGCAATATCTGTAACCGTAAAAAAGCCATCTGGCTAAAAAAGTTTATCAGCATGAATGCAGTCAATATTAAAAAGAGAAAAGGAGAAGTGGACAAATGAAATTAAGACCATTGCAGGATCGAATTCTGGTTCAGCGCGTTGCGGAAGAAACCACCACCAAAGGCGGGATCATTATTCCGGATACGGCAAAAGAAAAACCTGCCGAGGGAAAAGTGGTTTCCGTAGGTAAAGGTAAAGTGGGCGATGACGGCAAACGGGTGCCCGTAGAACTAAAGGCCGGTGACCGGATTCTGTTTGGAAAATATTCCGGTACGGAAGTTAAGGTCAAGGGCGAAGAATACCTGATCATGCGTGAAGATGATGTACTGGGCGTGATCGAATAATTATTTCTCAAAATGGTTGGATTATTTTTTCTTACGATATAAATGGAGGTTGAGTAAAAATGGCTGGAAAAGAAATCAAGTATGATATGAAAGCCCGAGAAGCCATGCTAAATGGCGTCAAAACGCTTGCCGATGCAGTAGTTGTCACTCTGGGACCTAAAGGCCGTAACGTTGTATTGGACAAATCCTGGGGTTCACCGACTGTCACCAAAGACGGTGTGACGGTTGCCAAGGAAATCGAGCTGGAAGACAAGTTTGAAAACATGGGTGCCCAGATGGTCAAGGAAGTGGCCAGCAAAACCAGTGATATGGCTGGCGACGGCACCACGACAGCTACCGTACTGGCCCGCTGCATCTACGAACAAGGTCAAAAACTGGTGGCCGCAGGTAACAACCCCATGGCAATCAAGCGCGGAATCGACAAAGCCGTGGAAGTGGCAGTGAAAGAACTTCAGAAAAACACCAAACCGACCAAAGATCAACGTGAAATCGCCCAGATCGGGACTATTTCCGCCAACAACGATTCAAACATCGGTAACATCATTGCCGAAGCCATGAATAAAGTTGGTAAAGAAGGTGTCATCACGGTGGAAGAAGCCAAAAGCATGGATACAACGCTGGACGTTGTTGAAGGTATGCAGTTTGATCGCGGCTATCTTTCCCCCTACTTCGTCACCGATCCCGACAAGATGCTTGTCGCCTTGGAAGACCCCTATATTCTGATCAATGAGAAAAAAATCAGCAACATGAAAGACCTGCTCCCGGTTCTTGAGCAAGTTGCCAAAATGGGCAAACCGCTCATGATCATTGCAGAAGATGTGGATGGTGAAGCCCTTGCGACCCTGGTCGTGAACAAATTGCGCGGCACCCTTCAGGTGGCAGCTGTTAAGGCGCCTGGATTTGGAGATCGTCGTAAAGCCATGCTGGAAGACCTTGCCATTTTAACCGGTGGTCAGGTGGTTTCCGAAGACTTGGGGATTAAACTTGAAAACCTTGCCATCACTGACCTGGGTAAAGCCAAACGGATCAATATCGACAAGGACAACACCACGATCGTTGACGGTGCCGGTTCCCGTAGCTCCCTGGAAGGACGGGTCAAACAAATTCGGACACAAATCGATGAGACTTCATCCGATTATGACCGTGAAAAACTGCAGGAAAGATTGGCTAAATTGATTGGTGGCGTGGCCGTCATCAACGTAGGCGCTGCCACAGAGACCGAGATGAAAGAGAAAAAAGCCCGGGTGGAAGATGCCTTGAACGCCACACGCGCCGCAGTTGAAGAAGGAATCGTACCCGGCGGCGGTGTTGCCCTGGTTCGATGCCTGCCGGCCCTTGAGAAAATCAAAATCAAGGCCGATATGAAACTGGGTGTCCGGGTGATTATGCGGGCCATCGAAGAACCCATTCGCCAGATTTCCAACAATGCCGGCGTAGAAGGATCCGTGGTCATTGACAAGGTCAAGAACCTCGAAGGACCCAATGGGTACAATGCCGATACCGACAAATATGAAGACCTTATTAAGGCGGGTGTCATCGATCCCACCAAGGTCGTTCGCTACGCACTTCAGAACGCCGCAAGCGTGGCCAGTCTGATGCTTACCACCGAAGCCATGATTGCCGAAAGACCCGACGAAAAGGGTGATGCCGGTATGGCTGCACCGCCGATGGGTGGTGGTGGTATGGGCGGAATGGGCGGAATGGGCGGAATGATGTAATATCATCAATCCCGTCATGCGCGTCATGACCCGTAAGTGTCATATTCGTTAAACAAAAGCCCCCATTCGTTTTCATGGGGGCTTTTTTGTTTTCACCTAAAAAGCATGAATGGAGAGGACATGGGAAACCGCCAAATAAAATTGATTTCATGGAATGTCAACGGATTACGGGCGATCATGAAAAAAGATTTTTTGGATACGTTGACGGATATGAACGCAGACATCCTTGCCATCCAGGAAACCAAACTGCAGGCGCATCAAAGAACCGATGATATGACAACGATTAATGGCTACCAGTCGTACTGGTCGGATGCCATTGTAAAAAAAGGATATAGCGGTGTCGGTGTATACTCCAGGCTCAAAGCCCAGACCGTTAAAACCGGTATCGGCAAAGATCGCTTTGACCACGAAGGCCGCATATTGGAATTGGATGTCGGCGACTTCGTCTTTTTTAACGTCTATTTTCCCAACGGCCAGATGAGCCAGGAGCGGCTGGATTACAAACTGGATTTTTATAAAGACTTTTTTGACTACACGGATCAGCTCAAGAACGACGGTCGAAGCATCATCATCTGCGGCGATTACAATACGGCCCACAACGAAATCGACCTGAAAAACCCCAAGCCCAATGCAAAGCGATCCGGGTTCTTAAAAATTGAGCGGGAATGGTTAGACAGGCTTATTGATCGCGGCTATGTGGACACTTTCCGCCATTTCTATCCGGAAACCGTCACGTATTCGTGGTGGTCATACCGTTTCAAAGCCCGCGAACGCAATGCCGGTTGGCGTATCGATTATTTCTTTGTCAGCCAGGATATCATCGATAAGGGATGGATTGTTAAACCGTTCATTGACAATGATATTTACGGATCAGATCATTGCCCTGTTGGGTTGGTACTGAATATTTAATTCTTCCGCTGTCGGCACAGCCGCCCGATAGATCGTTACCGTTGAAACACTAAATGGTAATACTGACCGCCCTGCTGCAAGATGATTTTATCTTCCCCAATTTTTACCACATCATAGCCATTGACATCATCGCCCTCCCGTATGACCTGCCCGTCGATTACCACCATCCGTTTCTCGGGTTGGGCGGCCCAGGCAAGCGCCTGCAGCTTCATTTTTTTATTCGCCAGTGGCCGGGCGTCGTGCCAGGGCTCAGTATTATCGGCGTCTGGCTTTATTGCTCTATTGGGATCCGATTTGATGCGTTCGACTTTATCCCTGGAAGGGCCAGATGTATTCACTGTTGCTTGAGGGGCACGACTTTTTTGGGGCAAACGGGCTTTCGCATTAGACGCTTGCCGGGGTAAGATAGCCGTCGAGGACTGGCGAGAAGTATCTTTAACTCCCGGCGAAATTGGCTTGGGCTTGATACGGTCTAGCACTGCCACGTTGGTTTCCGGTTGCCGATTCGATTTTTTAGTTGGGTCCAAAGCCGGTATCGTCTTGCTGGATGCGGGTTTGGTAATTTGATAGGTCTTGGCTTCCTGTTTTTCAAGGATATCCTGCGAAGGGGAAATACTTCGCCAAACCCCAACGCCCGCAATACATAGGACAACGGCCACCAGAAGATAAACGGGTCCCCGCTTTTTGAAGGGGCTACCGCTGAAGCGCCCAGCCTTTTGATGGGGTGGCTCGATAATGCCGATCCGCTGACGGACAATCGTTGGCTGTGGTTCGGCTTTCTTTAATGCCTCTAAAATTGTACTCATTGATTAGCCCAATGTGCCTTCAGTCGCACCAATGCGCGGCGCAACATACTGTTCCAGATCGTTATAAATAATAATTTTTGTCGCAGGTCCTACCAGACCGTCAACCGGAATCCCGCCGCGATTCTGAATTTGTTCAACAACCCCCTTCGCCAGATCACCATAGCCAGCCGTTATAGGGGCTTCGGAAAAACCCATTTTCCTTAACAACATTTTAAATGTGAGAATGGTTTCGGCCGATGCATCACGGGGAATTGTGCCGGAAATTCCGACAAAATCTTTCCAGGGAATATACGCCCATTTCCACCCACTTTTTAATAAATCAGGGGCAAAAATCGACATGCGGCGATTCCCACCGGTTAAGAAAAGGGTCTGGTTGTCCCATTTGTTTAGCGCCAGGTACCGGGTTGTACCATCTGACTCAAATGCCAGTATCGCCGGCAGATCCATTCTGGCGATGAGTGAAAGGTTATTACCGGTACGATGAACCTCAAGGCCATGGTCTCCGGCAATCTGGCGAAAATAGCCCAAATCGTTTTTAGCTTCACGTGGGGCAGTCTGCATTATCGGTCCAAATGCCCATAAACCAAGTACGGTAAGCAGGGCATCCCGGCGCGATTTTTCCGGATCCATTCTCCCCATAAACTGCATCAAACCATCTGCTGTCATTGAATCAACCGTAGTGTCGGAAATTGTTTTCGCCTCTTGTACAACCAAGCTTGATGCCATGGGGGGCGATAGAGCCAAACGGTCGCGTGGTTGGACAATATCCATCTGTTTTAAGGTAATTCCGCCTTTTAACCGGTCAGAAAGCGGATCCGGCTCAGAAGTATCCGGAGCCGGTGATGGATCCGGGTCAGGGGTACCCGAATCTGATGTACTCCGATCAGGGGGAATGGATACAGGCGCCAGCACCCTAACATCCGGCAGGTCCGATGCAATAGGGTTTGGTGTTGGGGGTACCGGCTTGCGAATAGGAGGTGGTACCTTGACCGG